>CETO01088873.1_pt1 | contig 45218 bp, 26 predicted proteins | sample 531351 | NCBI WGS metagenome assembly CETO01 (sample SAMEA2622678, study PRJEB7988) | marine metagenome | isolation source: saline water (ENVO:00002010), including | reverse complement strand
TATCTACGGTCATTGGCGAACTCTGGACAGTGACGTGATATTCCACCGCGACGAACAGGGGCAGTTACAGCCGGGCGCACAGGTGTCCTACTTTGCCGTTGAGCGCAGCAAAATGACCGACTTTGCCCACCCGCATTTCCCCGCCACTATGACCGGTAGCGCCGCGGCGACAGAAACGCTGAGTGAGCTAACGATACGCAACATGCATTCGCCGGTGAGCGGCAACATGCTTGAAGATTACGGTATGGTAGTAAAGGCAGAGGTGGTGCCGCGTGAAAGTGGCAGTTACCTGTTCGACGGAAAAGGCACAATTACGTTAAATGGCAAAGCCGTTGAAGGAGCGGTCGCGCTTGAAGCAGGACAATCTTACTCACTTGAGATTCAGCACATCTTCGCCACCGATCCTGTATCAAATACCGCAGACAATCTGTTGAGAGAGTGGCAGCTGCGTTGGGTAAATCAGAGTACGAGCCTCTTGGCAGACGCTAAAAAAGCCGCTCAGAATGCTGACGTCATTGTAATGGCTGTGGGTATATCTCCGCGTATTGAGGGCGAGGAAATGCCCGTTAAGCTGGATGGTTTTGACTATGGTGACCGTTCCAGCATCGCGCTGCCAGCCGAGCAACAGGCACTGATTAAAGCGATGCATAAGCTGGGTAAGCCAGTGGTATTGGTGAACTTCAGTGGTAGTGCCATGGCGTTGAATTGGGAACAGGACAATGTCGATGCGATCGTTCAGGCGTTTTATCCGGGAGAAGCTACCGGTACTGCATTGGCCCGGGTATTGTGGGGTGAGGTAAGTCCGTCAGGTCGCCTGCCCGTGACCTTTTATCGCAATTTAGAGGGCTTTGCGAAGTTTGATGATTATGACATGACTAATCGTACCTACCGGTATTTCGAAGGAGAGGTGCTGTACCCATTTGGCTATGGCCTGAGCTATACCGATATGCAGTACAGCGCCCTGCAGGCACCATCATCGCTGACGGCGGGTGATGACCTGTCACTGTCGGTAACACTGAAAAACGCGGGCAATTACGATGCAGAGCAAGTAACGCAGTTGTACGTCCGTATGCCTGATGCGCCGGTACGCACTCCGAATGTGAGCCTGAAGGGCTTTACGCGTAGTGCGCTAAAATCGGGGCAAGAAGTAACAGTAAAACTGAGTGTCCCTGCCGACGAGCTTGTGTATATCGACAATAACGGTAAGAAAGTCCCCTACCAAGGGCGCCTTGAGGTCTTCGTCGGTGACGGCCAGCCGGGGTTTGCTAAAGGGGATAAGATCACTGAAACCGTCGTGGTGGTGAAATAGCGGATGGCTACAAAAATAACCCCTTTTGCGATATCTGCGTTATTGGTTGTGCTTTCAGGTTCCGCCAGTGCGGCACCTGAAGGTATCGCCTCTGTTTATGAAGACAGCTTTCTGGTGGGGACGGCCATTAAATCCAGTGACCTGACAGGAAACCTGCCTGCAAAAAACTCGCTGCCGTGCTCGGAGTTTAATGCGCTTACGGAAGAAAATGCCATGAAGTGGCAGCATATTCAGCCTGCCCCCGGACAGTTTAACTTTGCGATGGCTGACCAACTCATTGCGCTGGCGCAACAGTGTGATGCCCGGGTTATCGGACATACCTTGTTATGGCATCAACAAACACCCGGTTGGGTGTTTGAAGATGAGCAAGGCAACCCTGTGAGTCGCGAGGTGTTGCTGGCGCGATTGCGTGAACATATTCATACGCTGGTAGGGCGCTACAAAGGCAAGGTGTACGGGTGGGACGTCGTCAACGAAGCGTTGAATGAAGATGGCAGCCTGCGCGATACCCCGTGGCGACGCATTCTTGGTGATGATTTCTATGTCCATGCCTTTCGCTTTGCTAAGGAAGCAGATCCTGAAGCCCAGCTGTATTACAACGATTTCAACATGTATAAGCCCGCTAAAGTGGCAGGCGCGGTGAAATTGGTAAAGCAGTTGGGTGACGCAGGGATTAAGGTGGATGCGGTGGGTATGCAAGCGCATTATTCGTTGTTTTACCCGTCTTTGTCTGACATTGAACAAAGCATGAAAACACTGCGTAATGCGGGTGTACGCATTGCGATTACTGAATTGGATATCTCGGTATTGCCGCTGCCAGATGACGCTTTCAGTGGGGCCGATATTACCCAGAGCTTCGCTGCGCATCCGGTTTATGATCCGTATGTAGAGGGGTTGCCCGCCACACAGCAACATCAGCTTGCCGAATTGTATCAACAGTTATTTGCTTTGTTTCTCAAGTACGCCGACAGCGTAGACAGAGTAACTTTTTGGGGCACAACGGATGCCGATTCCTGGCGCAACAATTGGCCAATACGCGGACGTACCGATCATCCTCTGTTGTTCGACCGCAATGGTCGCCCTAAGGCGGCCTATGAGGCGATAACCCGGCATATTGACTAGACAGCAAGCGAGTAGCAGTCAATTGGGGCATAAGCGCAATTTTGTTTACGTCCTGTTGATTTGCTACTCTGTTGCTAACGCTTAGCAAGGAAGCCGAATCAACCAATGTCTGAGTTAAATCCCAAGTACATCGTTGCCGTTGCAGAGCAATTGTCTTTTGTCAGTGCGTTTTTAGGCGGTATCTCTGCCACCATCCTTATTACCATTGTGGTATTTGTGTCGTCGAAGAAATCCGTAAGCTGGATGATTGCCGCGTCGGCATTGGCCGCCTGTAGCTTGCTGGTGGCCGTTATTGCATCCTGGCGGTTGATTATCTTGCTCCATCCGGAACTTCCCATCGCCGTAGAGCCTTTCATTATAAAAATACTCTGGTCAGGGATGTTGCTGGGGTACAGCCTTGGATTTCTGTCGCTCCTTGCGTGTATTGGTTTATCTGGCTGGTTGCGCTCTAAAAGAAGCGGGTTAATTACCTCGGGCACCGCGTTAGTTGCCGTGGTGTTTTTTGTGCTTGCCACGCCATTTGGTGCGTAGACTAGAGACTCATTTACTTAACCCAAAAAAACGCTGGAAGGGCTTCAATGTTGAACTCCTGCTCACTTACACTGGAATCCTACATATCTGCCCTGCATCTATAGGCGGTCTATCATTCGTGCCAAACTGTAACTTTATTGCTTAACTCCCAGTCTCCTATTGCGGCTTGTGGGATGATGGAAACAAAGGCAAAAAAATCGAACTTTACAAAATCATCTTCCCCACCGGGCACGATGTGTTCAAAACGCCCGTGTCCTCCCCTACTCCAAGGTCTTGAAGGAAGATACTGAATATCAAGAGGCTTTGATATTTCGATGTCGTGCTGTTGTTTACTATTTGGCTTTATCCACACTTCTTCAAGAATTTGTGCGACATCATCACGCTCTTTGCCTCGTGTAAGGCGTAATGGCCGGCCATTGGGGTTCATGACAAAGTAATCACGACCAGCATCCTCTTCCATCAGGTATGAGCGCAATCGAAAAGTCGTGTTTTCACGCACCTCAAAGGTTTCAAAATTCAGTTCATATCTGAGGTTAACTAAAACTACATTGGAAGCCCCTGTAGATTCGCTGATGCTCAGCTTAACGCTGCTTTGTTTGATCCACGCCATTTTTAAACTCCGCCGGGCTGAAGAGTCGGAAACTCTGTGTTAACCAAAACAGAGGCGCGTCGTCTACGCGCCATCAAACCAAGCACACCGGCGGCAATTAACGAAAGGGCAATGGTATTGGGTTCTGGCACATTCGTTATTGGATTGGGAGGTGACTCAGAAATGGGGCCTAATAACTCAGGTCTGCTTATTTCATCAACAAAGCTGGCGCTCGTCCAGATGCCGCTTGCTGGTAACCCGTGAGAAGCACCTACTGCGGTATAATCTATCCCAGGCAATATACCTGCATCCCAAAAGGTACGAGATCTGTTACCTGTGGTAACAATCCAAAAATCCGGATCCAGTGAACTGTTCGAAAAATTTTCTGAGGCTATATTTACGAAGCGGGGACTAATATCAGTATTATTGCCATCTAATCGTCCAATAGAAAATTGGTCTCTGACAATGCCTTCTAGCGTCGTGTCCTCATAAGTGGTGGTGCCATTGGTCCAGCTAAAATATCCGACAAAGTCCTGTGAAATATCTGCTTGCTCAGCCGCCGGACTAGTGTGGTACCAATCAATATCGTCCCAATCAACCCAAATTGAGCCAGACAACGTCCAGCCTCCAACACTGCCGCCTCCTACATCCATTTGGATATAAGCCGCTTTGCAGGTATTGATTGAAATTATTGTCCAGAACAGGCCATAAAGTACTAGTCTCATGTCTTCTCTCCATAGTAATAATTGAGACGTATTTCAGGGGGCTTCAGGAGTCCCTTGTGAAATGCAATTAAGGTATTACATTGGAAAAGTTAACGATGGGAGGCAGGAATTTCCTGCTAAAAATCTAAAAAAAATCTAAAAAAGACCTTAAATTGGAAGAGTGTTTTAGGACTCGGTTGAAGCTTAACGGTAAGATTTTATTAGGTTTTAATTTGATTTCTTTATAATGAACTGAATTGGCGGCCATAGAAACTAGCCTGTAACCCATGTTGCTCCTGTAAAGCATTGACTGACGCCTGCCATTGTATGTCATTAGTCTCTGGTTGAGTTAGCAACGGTAACAGTAGCTTGTAAGCAACGTGTTGAGGAGTCTGATTTTCAACGAGGGCGATAACCCGCTGTTTGAAGAGAGTTAGTCTTTCGGATGACGAGTGTCTAAAATATGTCGCTATTTCCAATGCCGCAATAAGTACTTCCGTGTCATCAGGTCTCAAAGTCAGTGCCTGTTCAATGGGTTGGAGTACGGCCTGAGTGGCATTGTCAAACTTCAACCCCGCGCGGATTTTCAACAATTGATTCGTTGCCAATATACGATAACCCGCTGCCGCTTTTGGGTTTAAATCGATGGCGTGTGCAAGCCAATCGTAAATCATGTTGAGCAAAGGGATAGTCGCATTCTTACGGCCAGATTCCAGGTACATTCGGACCGTTAATTGCGCACACAACGACATAGTATGCCAGGTGCTGGCTAAGTTACTTTTTAGAGCATGACCTTTAGACGCGATATCAATACACTCTTGTCCTGCATCTATCGACAATCCGCCTGAAGCGAACGATTCCATGTGCTGGTAGTAATACAAATCCATTAGATTAAAGTGCGGCCAAATATAATCAGGCTGGCTATGCAGAGCGTGTTGCGCATGTTCAATACCCTGTTGGGTCAGCGCGAGCGCACTGCGTCCTCGCGACAATTCAATCTTCGACAGAGTCGAACTCAGTGCTGCCAGGTTGTTGTATACCTGCTGTTTTTTCTCTGATTGCTTTAAGGCTTCGGCGTAGTAGCGTCGCGTATTTGCCAACGCGTCCTCATAAGGTTTATGGTGTTTTGCCAGCCATTTTGTCAGGCCTTGATAGGCATTGCCGATATTGACGTACGCGTTGTGTTGGTTGGGCTCTAATTCAATGGCCTGTTCGTATAACTGAATACTTTTTTGCAGCATTGCAAGGTGGTCCTGACCGGTTGATTGCAAGTAGCTGGCGTAGGAGGCGTGTAGTCGTCCGAGGTTATGCAGTAGGTTGGCGTTGTCAGGCTCCAGTTCCAAGCCTTCTTCAAACAAACCGATACCTCTATCAAAGTAGGGTAGAGGAGACATACCCTTGCGTGCCAATGCGACACCATAGCGACGTAACGCATACCCGTAATTATTAATAAATGTAGAGTTATGCGGATAGAGCTTTCTGGCTTTTTCCCCAATGGCTTGCACGTTCTCAAACGCTTCGTTTGGATCTGAGTCGTAATTCAGCGCATCCAGTAATTGGTAGTTCCATAGATTTAAGCTTTCATCCAATAACGCTTCATCATCAGGTGACTGCGCTAACCCTTGATCAACGTATTTGTGACCTAACGATAAATAGGCCAGGCGCTGACTGCGTTCTCTTACCGATGCTTTCGCCATAAAAAGGTACAGTTCTGCGGGTTTACTTAACAGTGTTGGATTTGAACTTATTTGAGATAACGCCACACAGGCGGGTTCCGCCTGTAATGAAATCGTTTCTATGTTGAGTAAGATATGCGCGTCATACAGCGCAGCAACATCAAGGTAGCTATCACAACGCGCTATGTATATTTGTTCTTCTCGTTCAGAGACCGCTTCGATACTAAAAGGAATTTCATTAACGATTAGTCGGGATAGCAATTGGATAATGTCTTCACGATTCGATTTAAATTCATCTGTTGTGGTGTCTACGATTTGCGAAAAAACATGTAAACCACTCCTCCCATCAATGAGCTGCATAGTCAGCCTTAGCGCGCCTTCATTTTCACGAATACTGCCTTCAATAAAATATCGGCTGTGCAGCATCTGTGAGATTCGCTCTGGTTCGAGAACGAGCCCGTTTATCGTGGCTGAAACAGTTTTAGATACCACCTTCAAGGCTGGATAATTAGCCAACTGGTGGGTCAGTTCTTCGGTAAATGAAAGCGAAGAATTGATAATGACTGCGTCTTCGCTATGGGGAGCTATTGAGAGAACTGCGATAGTTTGATCGAAGTGTTCGGGTGTGTGTTGTTGATGCCACAACACACCGGCAAACCCTAAAAGCATACACAGCAAAATACCGAACCGGATATATCGTCTGTTTGAGTTATTTTGTTTTTTTTGGGGCCCTTCAGTTACGTCATCCACTAATTCTACAATGCCCTGTATGGCATAACCTTTTTTGGGTAGGGTGCGAATAATGTTTGTAGAGGAAATTTGCTTCAGTCGGCTTCTGGTCTGACTAACCAAATTAGTCAGGGAATCATCGCTGACTACCCGTCCTTCCCAAATTTTAGAAAGTAGAGTTTCTCTGCTGACTTTTTGGTTTTCGGATGAGAGAAGGAGTTGGAATAAAAGGAGCGATTTATCGTCCAGTTCGACGGCGGCTTTTTCCTGATGCTTGTTACGGAACGAGGATGTTGAATAGGCCTTTGCTTGGCGAAAATCAATGATAATATCGGCGATCGATACTTTCGCGTTTTCACATAATTCCATAGCATTTCCAAGCCGGTTTTCCATTCCGTGTATCACTATACTTAAAAAATAAGTGCAGTAAAAACTACTGCACACTTCTTTTCTTGTGCGAAGGCAAATTCAATGAAGGGTAAAGCGGAAGGCGACTTTACAAACAGGCTGTTTATAACAACCTGTGGCATGATTCAATGAAGTGGTGAAAACACCGTCATTATTAATGGTGTGAGTCACTAAAGCCTGTCACACGCCAATATAGCTATTCCTCAATTAACTATTATCGCTTACTTTCCAATCCCACAATACTGCGCGACGAACGCTTCGTGATCGGGAAGCTGCGCCACGCGCTGGCTAATTTCCATCTGGCCTTTTTTCAGTGCACCGGCTAACTGTTCGTCACTCATCATTTTGGCTGCCGGGTGCCAGTTTTTGGGCAGGATCCCCTGACCTAACATGACCTGCGACCAGGAGTCGACCCGAAACAGTTCGTTGGCTTTCTGAAACGCATGACCGTGTTCTTTGAACAGCTCTATGCGCTCAGACAGTGAGTCGGGGATGACCATGTCTTTACAGGCCCGCCAAAAAGCGGAGTCATCGCGTTGTGTAACATGGTAGTGCAGCACAATGAAATCGCGAATGCGCTCGAGTTCGATTTGCGTCTGTGCGTTGTATTCGTCCTGCAAATGCTGGTAGTCACCGGAATACGGGAATAACTGCATGAGCCGGGTAATACCCATCACGATTAGGTGAATGCTGGTGGATTCCATGGGCTCTACAAAGCCGCTGGACAAGCCAATAGCCACACAGTTTTTATGCCAGGCTTTTAACCGTCTGCCGGTGGTAAATTGCAATGAGCGAACATCCTGTAACGGTGTATTGCGCAACAATGCGGTAAACGTATCGTGGGCAGTTGTTTCGTCGAGGTACTGGCTGCTATACACAAAGCCATTGCCCATGCGATGCTGCAGCGGAATTTCCCAGCGCCAGCCGGCACTGTGGGCACTGGCTATGGTGTATGGTTTTAGCGGTGGGGTCAGTTCGGTTTGCACTGCCAGCGCGCGATCGCAAAACAGCCAGTGCGACCAGTCTTCATAACCCACGTCGAGGGATTCGCCCAAGAGACGGGCACGAAAACCGGTACAGTCGACAAATAAATCACCGTGTAGATTGCCGGTCTGCCTGAGCTGCAGCGCGTCAATATGACCGGCGTCGTTTAGCGTTACCTGCTCAATCGTGTCTACTACATGGTTCACACCAGCTTGCACAGATATGTGCTTCAGAAATGTGGCGTACGCGCCGGCGTCCAGGTGATAGGCGTAATTCAGCGGTGCATTTTGCGCAGAGGTATAAAACTTATTGGCTTTGGCCGCTTCCAGTTCCAGACAGTAATTGCCGTAATCGGTGGCGATACCGCGGTCCAGTCCCTCACGCCAAAAGTGAATAAATTCCGCCAGCCAGCTCGATTGGCCTGTTTGCCCGAAGGAGTGAATATAGCGTTGGTTTAACTGACCAAAGTCCGCAAATTCAATGCCCAGTTTAAACGTGGCGGATGTGGCGCGCATAAACTCTGCTTCGTTTATTCCCAGCAATTGGTGAAATACCCGCAGTGGTGGAATGGTCGCTTCGCCCACGCCAATCGTCGGTATGTCCGACGATTCAACGAGTGTAATGCGTACCAACGGACCGAGCTTTCTGGCTAGCGCAGCAGCCGTCATCCAACCGGCGGTGCCGCCTCCGGCAATGACAACATGGGGTTTGGTTGCGGGCTGTGTGCTGTTCATGTGCGACTGTGCTCCAGAGCATTTTTCATATCAATTAACCATGACAGATTGTGCAAAGAGGATTGAATAGCGTATACGTGAGCCAGCCAGCCTTTTTGATGCAGCGCTGCTAACGTGTCAGCAGGTAAATTGGCGAAGGTCTCTTTGCAGATAGTCTCGTGTCCTTGAATTTCCAGCTTGTCGCCATTGTTTAACGTAATGGCCAAATTAATCGGCGTAAGCAGGGACAGCCTGTCCAGTTCCGCGTAAAACGCGCTGGCTTCATCCTGACCTAGGTGCAGACGGTTTAGCGTTGCAGCCACTTGCTGCAGGTAATCGCTCTCCCCGCCTTTTTCAAGGAAGACAGCTTTGCTGCCGGTATTGTCGGTGGCTTGTGTGATCCTTGGGTGGTCCATATCAACGTGAATGACGGCTTCGTTACTGCCATGTTGTTGCTGATAGCCAATCATGAACGGGCCTTTGGCCAACAGGCCTGGTACATAGCGTGCCATCCAGCTTCCGGCCATGGGCGGCTGAGGATAGTGTTCATTTAAAAACAGGTTCTCACCGCTCACGAGGCCCAGCAAAGCCACTGCCTGCAGGCCGTGTTCAGCATGACGGCGAAACAGTACGGGGTATTCTTTGTGAAGTGCATCGAATTCGGTTGGAAATACCAGGACGCTGCTGATGTTGTCACCAAAGTCAGCGCTGTAATGCGTCTGCACGCGAAGGTCTTTATGCGTAATATTATTGAGTAATTGTAAGGTAGCCATATCGTGTCCAGGCAAGTAATGAACAAACAACGAAGCCGGGCAAGAGCCCGGCTGCGTGTTTACAACACAAGATATCAGAAGTTATAGCGCACACCCAACTGATAGCGGGCCCCTAAATCTTCCAGATACCAAAGTTGATTGCGGGTACGGCCGTGCTCACGACGGTCTTCACCCGTGATGTTGATACCTTCAACAAACACGGTGAGCTGCTCGTTAACCTCGTAGCTCACGTTGGCATCGATTTGCGCGTAGCTTTCAACGTATGTGGGGTTATTCGAGCCGCGGTAGTTGATGCGGTTCAAATACTCATCACGCCAGTTGTAGGCTACCCGGGCAGTCAGGCCATCCTTGTCGTATATAAACACAAAGTTAGCGGTATCGCTCAAGCCGGCAAGAGCAAACTGAGAAACGTCCGGGCTGCCAGTGTTGTCGAAGCCGATGTCACCGCGAACCAGCGTATAGTTTGCCTGGAAGCCAAATCCGGTGTCACCAAAGAAGTGTTGCAGTGCAAGCTCGGCACCGTACAGTTTGGCTTCTTTGTTGTTTTGCGGCAGGCTGGTGCGGAATACCATTTCCGGATCGCCCGCTTCCGGCACAATATCCCATCCGGGAGTTTCACCCAGTTGCAGTAATTGTTCAGCCGAACCTGTGTAGTCGTCTGCGCCGTTCGGGAATGCTTCCGGTTGCTCCAGCAGCACCATCATCGCGAACAACGACGTATCGTCAACCGCGAAACCACGCTCTCTTAATGCCTCGGCCGCTGCAATAGCGCGCGGGCCATTGGTTTGGTCAAGAATGCCAAAGAAGGTGCGATCTTCCTGGCCGGTACCAATAAAGTTAGCTACGCGTTTCTCGAAGAAACCAACAGACGCATAGCTGTTTTCCTCGAAGTACCATTCGGCAGACACGTCAAAGTTGTCTGACTCCAGCGGCAGCAGTGCCGGGTTAGACGAGCTCGCTGTTGCACGGGTACCGTTGAGCGTTGAACCTGAGGTGCCAAAGCCACTTGGTGAAACGCGCAGATCGCCATAGCCTGCCCGGGCAATCGTTTTGCTGTAAGAGAAGCGGGCTTTTACATCGTCGGTCAGCATGATGTCGAAGTCCAGGCTGGGCAGCAGGTGATCGTAATCCGCTTTTACTGACAGCGGAATGGTGTCAGTGCTTGGGTCGGTATACAGGCTGAAGTCGTTGTTGTTTTCCCAAATCAGGTAGCTGGGAGGGGTTACCAACGACGTTGAGGTGACGTCGGTTTTTTCGTAGCGCACACCTGCCAGGAAGTTAGCTGGCATACCACCGAGTTCGCCACTCATGTGCACCTGGAAGTACGCCGCAGTGGTGTCTTCTTTCACTACATCGTTGTTCGAGAACACGCTGCTTACACCGAAGAAGTTTGCGTCACTTGGGTACAGTGCAATGCCTTCGCGAGCCAGCGCTACCGGATCAGCGATAAAGCCCATTCCCTGACTTTGCCCCGTGTTAAAGTCTTCAAACATGGCGCCGACATTGATTGGTTGGAGTAAGCCGTCTGAGAACTCGCCAGGATTTGCGATACCCCAGTTGCCTAAGGTCATGTTGTCGCCTGCCGTTTGACGAGCCACCATTTCCATTGCGCGGGTTTCGATACCGAAGTCGATTTCGCCATCGTCAAACATCCATTTACCATCGAGTTTGATCTGGTTAATTTCAGTGGCCTGCGAAGCGTGGCGGAAACGCAGAATCGAAGAGCCTACGTCGCCGGCGTCAATGATACCGTTGCCATTACCGCGTGCACTGTCGTCGTAGACGTTGCGGTAAGTGGGGAGCTCAGTGTCGTACCACCATTCACGCGATGCGACGCTGGGTGCACCAATACCCACGGCAATTTCACCTGAGGCTGCGTTATCACTAGGGCCGCTGGGTAGACTTTCCATTTTAGAGTGGTGCGCATCTAACGAGAACATCAGGTTGTCAGAGGCAAAATACTCAAGGTTAATACCAGCAGAGTTCAGTGTATTGGTTTGTTCACGCCATTGTTGCTCGTAGCCTTCGTCAACCGTACCTGGGTATGACTCGGCAATGTAAATGGGCGTAGCGACCGGGCCATCGTCGAAGATTACCGAGGTGACATTAGAGCCGTTTTGTACCCAGTTGGTGATTTCACCACGGTGCTCCTGAATCTCGTTTTCCGCATACAGGTAATCGAAGGTAGCAACCAGGTTATCTGACGCTGCATACTGCAGGGTTAACTGTGCGTTAGTCCGCGTACGTTCAGTGTCAGAAAAGGCGTAGCGCAGGTCATTGGGGCGCGCATACAGCTGGCCAACGTCCGGTGCATTCTGGTAGATGTCACCGCTGTTGTTGAACAGCGTATCCGGGTCGTTCGGGTCACCCCACACGCCAATATTCCAGTCATTCACGGTGGCGCCGACATAGCCAGAGTGACGTTCCTGAATACTACCCGTCAGTGCGACACCAAATTTTGCGTCGTCGTCAGTCCAGCTGACTAAACCAGACAGCTCAGGCGTCACGTCGTTACCTGCGCGGTTGGTGGTGTCGTGTACTGCTTTAACGCCCGTCGTTGCGCGAAATCCGGGGGTATCCAACGGTCGCGCCGTTTTAATATTTACCGTCGCGCCAATACCACCGGTGGCAATATTTGCCTTACTGGTTTTGTAGACTTCAACGCCGCGAATACCTTCAGATGCCAGGTTGGCAAAATCAAATGCACGGGTGCTGCCACCGCGTGTGGTACCGTCGGCGCCGCTGCCGCCACCATAGGTTTGGGCTGCTGGCATCATACGGCCGTTCAGAGTGATCATGTTGTTGCTGCCGCCAAAACCACGCACGGTAATTTCGTTACCTTCACCATTGGTTCGGCTAATTGATACACCGGTAATACGCTGGAGTGACTCGGCGAGGTTGGTGTCCGGGAATTTACCAATGTCTTCGGCGGAGATGGCGTCTACAACACCAATAGACTCGCGTTTTATTGAAGCGGCTTCTGCCAGACTCGAACGCAATCCTGTCACTTCAATGACTTCTACCGGGTCGGTGGATTGCGCGATGGCGGGAAACACAGTGGCCGTTCCAAGCAATACGGAGACTGCCTTGGTGACCATGGATTGTTTAAACTGATGTGGCTTTTTCATCTGTTGTGTCCTGTTTGGGATTACACTTGTGCCATTCCCGCCCGTTACGTCCATTCCCTGTGGGCTAATAACCTATCAGCATGAAAATCGGTTTTTTGAATGTCGGTAGCAGGCGATAAGGTGAACGCAACACACCTGTATCGCGCCTGTTAATGGCTTGTTAACTTTTTCATGTTGAGGGGGCGTACAGCCATTATTTTATTTGGTATATCAGGTGCTTTTTTTGTAATCACTGATCGCCAAAATATTACTTAAAGTGACATTCAAATTATTGATTTTAATATTTTTGTTGATTTGCGTTGTTTTGATTGGATATGCGTGGATTATCGCAAAAATGCCGTTACCGTGAAGCGTCCGGTGTAGGGATTCAGGTCGGGGACGAAATTGGCCGGGATATCCCCTGAGTGAAGCAATGCACAAGGGTAAATTACCGCGCGATTAAACGCACAAGGCACCTGAGCAACACGCGAAAATAACCGGGTGTCTCCGTTAATATAGCCTGGTGTGATCGGCGAAGCGGCCAGTTCAGCGTCCAAACTTTGCTGATAACGATTAAGTGTTGCTTCGGTCACTGCTACCTGACCGGTCGGGTTATAACGGTAAATACTGGTGCCACCAAACGCCGGTGAACACAAGTAATGTACAACCGCGTATTCGTGGGAATACGGACGGTCGAAATGCGGAATGGACTGTTCCGTTGTCAGCTCAGCGGGCGGTCGCGTTACCATCGCAAAGTAAGCTTCGCCATCGCTTAGCGTGTCGGCGATTCTACATTTTTTAAAAGCCAGATTTATGGTGGCCAGCGCATAACGCAGGTAGCCAGCAGGGGCAGGCATTCTTAGCCCCGGATACAGCAGTTCGTCTTTTGGGGCTTTGCCGTTCGACAACGCGTAATCCACTAACTTGTGTGGGCCGGGCATAAAGTCGTCAATAATGACGACCTGAAATTCAGTGCCCGGCACAGGCAGCGTTGAGATACTCGTCATGGTTTAGCCGGGCAGGTATTGGCAATAAATTCAGCGTGCGACGGCATGTAGTCTACTGACTTTCTAACCACCCGTTGAATGCCTTCCAGACGTTTGGCTAATTCGTCATCCGGGAATATATCTGCGAGTGCGTTATAACCCTCAGGACGCAGTCCCTGACCATACATGACCTCAAACCAGCTTAAGTCATTGAACAGTTCATTGTTGAAACGGTTAATGCGGCCATTGGCTTTAAACTGATCGATTTTTTCCTGCAGCGTGTCTGGAATTGACATGTTTTTGCAATATCGCCAGAACGGCGTGTCTTCGCGTTCTGTTACGTGATAGTGCAGGATCAGGAAGTCGCGGATACGGGTAAATTCAAAATCCATTTGCGCATTGTATTCGTCAATGTCGCTCTGAGTGGGCGTTTGAAACGGAAAGAAACTAAAGAATTTGGAAATGGCAACCTGCACCAGATGCAGGCTGGTGGACTCCAATGGCTCCATAAAGCCACCGGCTAGCCCAACGGCCAGACAGTTCTTGTGCCAGAACTTGTTGCGCTTGCCGGTAACAAATTTAATTAACCGCGGGTCGGCAAGTAACTCTCCGTCGATATTTTCGCGCAACGTGCGTTCCGCGTCTTGATCGCTCATAAATTCACTGGAGTACACATGGCCGTTGCCTACCCGGTGTTGTAAGGGAATTCGCCATTGCCAGCCCGCTTGTTGAGCTGCCGCACGGGTGAAAGGCCAGGGTTCCTCGGTGAGCGCTGACGGCGCGGCAACGGCGCGATCACAGGGCAGCCAGTGGCGCCAGTCTTCGTAACCAGCCTTCAGTGTTTGTTCAATGAGTAATGCGCGGAAGCCCGAGCAATCAATAAAGAAATCGGCCTGATGTTCTTCGCCGTTTTCTAAGATCAACGAGCGAATATCGCCATTAGGGTGTTGTGTAACCTGAGAAACTTTACCCTCGGTGCGCACCACACCATGGCCTTCGGCGCACTCGCGTAAGAATTTCGCATATAGCCCTGCATCGAAGTGAAAGGCGTAGGCGATATTGGACAGCGGCGAGTTACCGGCATCGAACGGTCGCATAAAGCGCTTCTCGTTACAGGCTAGCGATGACAGGGTATATTCGTCCAGTGGTGCGGCTTTGCCTTGTTGGCGCATCTTCAGCCAGTAATGGTAGAAGTGCACGCCTTCCATGTTTTTTCCTACCTCGCCGAACGCGTGGTAGTAGCTGTGACCGACTTTACGCCAGTCTTTAAACTGAATGCCTAATTTAAATGTGCCTTTCGTTCGCTTGATAAAGGTGTCTTCATCGAGCCCGATGAGATCGTTAAACAACAGAATTTGCGGTATGGTGGCTTCGCCAACGCCGACGGTACCAATATCTTCTGATTCAATCACCTGTATTTCGCAGGGGTGATTTTTGAGAATTTTACCCAGTGCCGCTGCGGTCATCCAGCCGGACGAGCCGCCGCCGAGAATAATGATTTTTTTGAGTGGTGAATGCATAACGAACCCCAAAAACGAAAAAATCAGGCTGGCGCAAAAGCACCGGCCTGATACGGTTTACAACAGTGGTGCAAACTAGAAGTTTGCACGCATCACAAAGGCAACCCGACGGTCTGACTTAAACCATGAACGGCCGGTTTCAAGCCCCTCATTGTTTAACACCATAATGGTTTCAGACTGTGAATTGGTCAGGTTTGTGCCCTGAATACCCACCGTGACATTCTCGTTCCAGTTATAGAATATCGAGCCATCAAGCTGACCGATGTCATTGTAAAACAGCGGTGCTTTAGAGATAACGTCACGGGTTGTTAACAGGTAACGCGAACGCCAGTTATATGCTAAACGTGCGCTCCAACCGTCCTTTTCGTACATGGCAACAAAGTTAGCCGTGTGCTTAGACTGACCTTGCAGCGGCACATTGTCCAGGCTTACGCGAATACCGGTATCGGTGAAGTCATCACCCAACCAGCTTTCGTCTTCAACGTCGACTTCGTTGTTCGGTACACCCGAAGCATCGATGTAGGTGTACGTTGCCTGAATACCCAGTCCGTCAAACGGCGCGGGCAGCATGTCGTAGAATTGCTGATACGCAAATTCCAGACCGTCCATTTTGCCTTTACCGCCATTGGTGGTAGAGCTGAGCAACACGTTTTGTGTGCGACCCGTTGTCGGGTTGGTGTATTCCTGAACAGACGCGCCCTGAATAAAGTAGTTTTTCAGGTCTTTGTGGAAGTAAGTCACACTTAACTGACCTACATCTGCGAAATACCATTCAAGCGCGATATCGTACTGTGACGACTCCATGGGTTTCAGGTAAGGGTTGCCACCTGAGCCTGTCCAGGCGGGTACATATGCAGTTTGTACCAGGTTAGTACCTGGCTCTGGCGGATTATCCGGATCCGGGTTAGATATAGGACGAACCGCTTGTACTGATTCATTACCCAAAGACGCTCTGTTGCGCACGTCACCCATATCTGGCAGCGCTACCGCTTTAGAGTAAGCGAAACGCGCAATCAGGTCGTCGGCCACTTCCATTTTGAAGTTAAAGCTGGGTAACAGCATATCGAAATCAGTTTTGGCCGACAAACGTTCTTCAGCATCATTACCAAAGGCTCTCTCTGAGTCAGACAGGTAATTCAACTGATCACCAATCCAGCGGTTTTCTTCGGCTGCCAGCGCCTCTTCCAAATCGGCGTAGTTACCCGCTGCAACCTGCTCGTTTAACCAGTTAGACACGATTTCGCCAGTGAGTGGGGCACCTTGTAGTGATTCTGGTGGTAAGAAATCAGGTACCAGATCCGGGAAGGTCACTGCGCCATCCGCACTGCGGTCAAGTTTTACGTAACGCAAACCAACGTTACCGCTATAGCGCAAGTCCCCGGTGCCTTCAAAGTTAACCCGCAGGTAAATGGCTTTGTTGGTTTCGGTCGTAATGTTCACTTCGCCAGGCGTAAAGATGCCGTATTTTTCGTCAACACCAGGTCTGTCCGGATACGGCTCCCAGGTACCGCCTGCAGACATGTATGGGCGAGCGCCGTTAATGATAGAGCGAACATAAGCTTCCGTTGCATGGATAGTCTGGTTGCCCGGAATATTGGCTACGCCACCACCGTGGAAATCAGACCAATCCACGTATTCAAAGTTACTTGAATCTACCGGGATAGTGTCTAACCAGCCAGCAGGCGCTGCACCGGTAAATTCAGGCGCTAACGAACCCCAGTTCCAACTGGTAGAACGCACGGTCTGTTCGCGTTTGGCATAACGTACACCGGCCTGAACCGACGTGAATATACCATCGCTATCCAAGTGATAGGTGCCGTCTAAGCGCGTCGCGATTGAGTCACCTTCAGAACGCTCGTAGTGATCCATTGCGCTTCGTAGGAAATAGGAAGTCGGATCCTGGAAGTAGTTGGTATCGCCTGCGGGATCATCAGTAAAGCCTGGGTAAACACCTCCGGCGTATACGTCTGGATTTTCATCACGATAACCAAAATAGGGTTCCAGCAACGTCATGGTGGGTGTGCTGCCTGTTACATCGTAATACTGACCCGCGAACGCGGCGGTGTGCACAACGATATCATCGTCTTTGGTTTTAGCTTTGATGTACTGAATGTCACCTACCAGTTCGAGTGCATCCGTAGGCATCCACTCTAAATTGAACGACAGGTCTTCAACCAGGGTATCGGTTTGTTTTACACGCGAATCAAACTGGTATGGATAACCAAACTGCGGACGGCCGCCGCTTTCCCATGAACGAATGACACGGTCATTGTTACCGTCAGATGCACGCCATCCGTCAACACCCTGAACCATGGTACCAGAGCCAAACAAGCCGTTATCGTCGAATGTAAATTCGGTGCCATCCAGCGCCCGGGTACGACGGTTTTCGATGTTGTAGTAACCACCCTGATATTTAACGGCCTGCTCGTGCCATGACAGCGATGCGTCTGAACGAATGTACTGCATGGTCGCTAGCAGGGTTTCGTCTTCATTTTCCCATTGCAGGGTACTGGCGAAACCTTCGCGTTTACGGTCATCAAATTTCTTCAGCAGGTTAGACGCGTTCGGAATCCAAACGGTGCCGTTGTTGTCGTCGCCAACAAAGGCTTCTGCACCGGCCAGGTCGCGTGCGTAATACTGCACGAAAGCGTCAGACTGGATACCGTGTGACTCACCGTATAACTGTGAGTTTGCATAGTTAACCAGGAAACCAATTTCACCGTTGCCATCGAGGTCAAATCGATCGCTGTATAAACCAGAAAAGGTAGGGCTGCCTTTCTCGGCAACGTCGCCGTATGAATAATCACCGCCAAACGCGATTACCCGACCATCGGAGTCGAATGGTTTACGGGTACGGAGGCTAACGGTACCACCGATACCGCCTTCAATCATGTCGGCTGTCTGGTTTTTATAAATATCCACGCCGCCCATTAGTTCGGGGGATACATCCTGAAAAGAAAGGCCCCGGCCACTGTTTGCAGTAAAGGAGTCACGGCCGTTAAATTCACTTCGTGTCTGGGTCATACCACGAATGATGGCGCCGCTGCCTTCTACGCTAAAGTGGTCTGGGTCGTCGGGGCCGGCAAACCGTTCAATGGAAACACCCGGCAAACGCTGGATAGCTTCCAGTACGCTGCGGTCAGGCAGTGTACCAATGTCATCGGCAGTAATGGCATCAACCACCGTGTCTGAAAATCGCTTTAAGTTCTGTGCATTCAGCAGGTTACCGCGAATACCTTTTACTTCAATTGTTTCTACTACTTCTTCATCTTCTGATGCTTGTTCTTGTGCTGCAGGGGCTTCTTGCGCCCATGATGAGTGTAAAGCAGACAAAACGGTTAATGCCAAAATGGACTTATTAAATGGGTGTGCAAATCGCTTATTGTGTGCCCGTGCTTTAGCCATTATCACGTCTCCGTTGAGATTAAATGGAATAGTTATGTCCGTTTTTCGCTCTGTCACTGCTCCCAACAGCAGGTAAGACAGATGTGAGAAATGGTCCGAGCATAGTGATGGAGTCAATAAGAACTATCAATGGAGTGTTAAAATATCACAACGTGAAAACAAATAATCGCAACAAAATATTAACAACAAACATAATAGACATTCATTTTGTGAATCGGTTCATTTTTTGTTTTTATGAGCAATTCACGGATTTTTGGATTGTTTTTGGTGCTTTTTGAGGGTCTTTGAGTGTTTTTATGAAATTGCTTCGCAGTGAAAGTGATACGTTTCACTGCGAAGGGTTCAGCGTGGAAAGTTAGTAAAGATTGTTCATTGCCGCCAGGGTATAAACCAACGGTGCATTCCAGTTTATTGCTATTTCGTTGGATGCATAGCTGCACCAATCATCTACATATGACTTCGCGGGGAAGTCTGAGCTGTAGTCACAGCCATCCTGTTGGCCACTGTGAGGACCACCTGCAACAAAGCCTGGAACCGGATCTGCTATGGTGTCGGCTTGTGACTGGCGATGGTGAATAAACCGAGGTGGTTTAGTGCCGAAACCGGTGACAAAGCTATAGCCGGTTGGGTTTTTACCCAGCACATAGTCTACCAGGTGGCTCATTGCAGTTCGGTAGCTGTTGTTCTGAGTCAGTGAATAGGCCGTTGCCAGAATCATGCCGTGGTTCATAGCAACGCCATTGCTGCCCCATACAAAATCGTTTTCCCGCATTGCCACATGGAAACCAGAAGTCGCATCCACATCTACCAACTGGTCTGCATAGCTAAGAAAGTCGCTTTCTAGCGTGTCATACAGACTGGATGATAAGCGCGCTTTGCCTTCTTTTAACAGCGACAAATACGCCAGACCCATCGTGCTTCCCCAATTCGGGGTAGAGGGCGCACCAAGGTGGGTATTTAGCGCATCCAGATACACGGATTTGCCTGTTGTAATTAACAGTTCACTGGCCGCCCAGGCAAATTCATCATCAAAGTTGCTATCGCCATATTCTCCCGTGCTTACATTGTCAGGGTTTTTATAGGGCATGTCAGGATTCTCGACTGCCCATTGCCAGGCGCTTTCAGCAGCACTCTGATAGGTGTTGGCAGAAGCGGGAAATACCCGGGCGGCAGTGGCCATTACGGCGGCAAAGTTAAGTGCCGCTGCTGTGCCTTTCCCTACGAAATAACGTTGCTCGTTGGCCTCGTGTGGCATCACGTCCGGCGCAAAGTTCAGGGTGGTTAACTTGTGAAAGACGCTACCATCCTGATCCTGCATAGTCGCCATCCAGTCCAGGTTCCACAGTATTTCATCCAGCATATCGGGCTTGGTGTTGGTAGACTCCGGAATATTCCATTGCCGGCTGTCGTAAAAGTCGCTGAAATCCAGGTAAGCACGTAACAGTGTGTAAGTGGAGATCCCGGAATTTACGATGTACTTGTTGTAGTCACCGGCATCGTACCAACCTTTGGGGCTTGGCCGTACATCCGAGGGATTATCAAGAACCGCTGCCTGCGTATCCGGATGACCAGCCGGGCGTTGCCATTGTCCGGCAAATGCGGGGTCGAGTGCCATACCGGCGCGATTAAAGTAATAGGCTTTAATCGCGGCATCGTGAATGTCACCGTACGCATTGTCACGAATCTCGAAGCTGATACTGTGATTGCTGTCTGCCAGCGTCAGCCGGTAATTGCCTGTTTGGGAGAGTGCACTGACATCTATTATGGCTGCGCTTTCACCTGCTAACGGCCACAGGGCCGGTTGCCCGGATTCGCCGCTTAATACTACCTGACTGTTGTCGATGCGGGTCACTTCAAAGCGCAGGGGGGTATTCGTTGTGACGACTATTTCTTTGGCCTGATCAGGAATAAAACCGACCTGGTTGGTGTATAAGCTGATATTTTCAGGCGGCGCTTCTGTTGGCGGCGGCGAAGGTGTGCCATTGCTCTGCGTGCTTCCTCCACCTGAGCATCCTGCTACCACTAATGCTATTGCGGTAAATACTGCCGAGCGTGTTAATCTGTGTCCAGTCAAAACTCTTTTGTTATACATGTGCCCACCTGTTTGATTAAATTATTGTGTGTTTTTAATTGTGACCATTGCGTAATTTATGGCGAAACAGTGCGTTCAAATGGCGGCGCAGGTAAGCCCGCCCGGTTGTATAGCCCCGCAGCAGGATTGTCTCCCCAGGCGTAACGTACTGTAGCCGGGCTAGCGACTTCAGGGTGCTGAAGCGTGATTTTATTGCCGCTTAGTTGCACGTTAGCCCAGTGAAAACTACCATCTTGTCCGGCAATAGCAAAGCTTTGCCTGAGTGATGTATTGGTATGCAGCCCGCCATCAGCATGGGCAAACGTCAACGTTAGCGTGTTGCCGTCGCGAGTAATGCCTGAAACTTCCGGGCCGCGGTATGTTACCGGATGCTTATAAACCAGGTGTTGGGCAGCCACAGCAAGCCTTTGCCCTACCGCTTTTTTGTTTACCGGGTGGATGTCATTCCATTCACCAATATCAATGGTCACGATCAATGCAGTATTGTCGAGTTCAGTGCTTTTGTATTGTTGATCGCGCAAGCGAGCCCAACTGCTGTCGGTTGGCTGATCGTGACGATCCATAAAATTGGTGAGTTGCACTATAAAGAAGGGGAGGTCAGGTTGTTGCCAGCGCGCTCGCCAATGAGTCATCATTGAGGTCAGCTTGTCCCGATAATCTTCGGGTCGTGAGGCATTCGATTCGCCCTGATACCAAAGCACCCCGCTAATTGGGAATTGTGTTGCTGGCGCTATCATAGCGTTAAACAACCCCATTGGCTTCCAGCGAATAAACGTTGTTGAAGGGGTATTCTCTGTGGTTGCCGCGACTTTATACTGCCAGTCGCCTGCCAGGCTAATCCGCGCCTGGTCGTTCCCCAGGAAATACATTTTATTGGGCACGAACCCAGTGCTCCCGCCATTCGAGACAACGCGGATAGCAATCACATTGTCGCCCTTTCTTAGTGCTGAAACCGGTACGGTATAACGGCGTGGAGGATACTGATAGGTGGTGTTACCGACTTTTTGCCCGTTCACATAAGCCTCATCCGCATCGACAATTCGTCCCAATCGAAGTGTCAATGGTGCGTCAGGCACTTCAGCCAGAAAGACGTGTTTGCGCAACCACCAAACGCCAGCGAAACCTGACTCACTACCGGGCAGGTTTCCTGGCACTGTCAGAGTTTGCCAGTCCTGGTCATCCAACGAGGGGGTAAACCAAGGTGTATCTTTCAGGCCTTTATCCAGCTCGTGTAATGCCTGATACCAAGCCTGCTGTGCGGCTTGTTCTGTTTGCTGCGTTGTCTGAATGTTTTGCGGATTGGCAAAGTATTCGCCTGCAGCAATGTCGTCCGGGTAATCCGTTAACAGCGATTTTGCCATCCATGCTTCAATGGGAGAACCGCCCAGTGACGCATTCACAATGCCAATGGGCACGCCTTCTGATAAGTGAAGTTCCCGGGCAAAATAATGTGCTACCGCCGATAATTTCGCGATATGCCCTGGCGTGGCAGACAGCCATTGACCGGAGGAGTAATCTTGGTTTTCGCCGTCAAAGCGATATTCATCGGGTACAGTAAATTCTCTGATAAGCGGATAATCTGCGTAATTCACATCGTCGGGGTACGCTTCCTCAACGCGAGCCATAGGCAGTTCCATATTTGACTGACCGGATGTGAGGTAAACATCACCAAAGTAAAGGTCGCGAATAACCTGAGTTTCTTCTGCTTCGACCTTGAGTGTATAAGGGCCGCCTGCTGTCTGAGCGGGTAGTGAGACAGACCATTGCTGATTGGCGGCTGTGGCCTCACCTATCAATGTGTCGTTCAGCCAAACTTTAACGGTTGTTGCATCGGTAGTGCCCGTGATCGGGATTGCCTGATGCCGTTGCAGCACAGCGCCATCGGAAATCAGTCGGTGAATAGTCAGCGCCTGAGTTGGCAAGCTGATTAATAACGCCAAAAGCAAATAACCATAACGCATGGCTTACTCCTTGATAGGCAGAGGGGGATGATGTTGTATATCGGTGTCCGTAAAAAGCATGAAGCCTGCCGCTGTTATGCGGCAGGCTTCAAAGCGGGAGCTATCGGCCAAATAATACCTGATTGACCTGGTTTTCCAGCAGTTCCTGCTTACCGGAAACCTGTTTAGGATCCAGATTACTGCGGGTTGCCAAATCAGCCAGTGACGCCAGCGAATATTCGCCGCCCAGGATTTGTTTACCCATGGTGTCGTCCCAACCAGCGTAACGTTTAGCTTTTGTATCGGCAATAAAGTCATTTTCGATGATAGCGGCAGCCTTCTTCAGACCCAGCGCACAAGTGTCCATACCACCGATGTGGCCGTGGAACAGATCGGCCGGATCAGTGCTTTGACGACGCAGTTTGGTATCGAAGTTGAATCCGCCGGAAGTATAGCCGCCGTTTTTCAGGATTTCGTAACAAATCAGTGTCATTTCCTCGACGCTGTTCGGGAACTGGTCTGTGTCCCAACCCAGTTGCGCGTCGCCGCGGTTGGCATCGATAGAGCCAAACACATCAAGCGCGAACGCCGTGGCGATTTCGTGGTGGAATGAATGGCCGGACAACGTAGCGTGGTTAGCTTCAATGTTAACCGCGAACTCTTTTTCCAGACCAAACTCTTTCAGGAAACCATACACAGTGGCTGTGTCATAGTCGTATTGATGTTTAGTTGGCTCTTGTGGCTTAGGCTCAATCAGTAACAAACCGTCGAAACCAATTTTGTATTTGTGCTCTACCACCATATTCATAAAGCGACCAAACTGTTCTCTTTCGCGCTTCAGGTCGGTGTTTAACAGCGTTTCGTAGCCTTCACGGCCACCCCAAAGCACATAGTTTGCGCCGCCCAGTTTCTTGGTCGCATTCATGGCGTGGAACACTTGAGTTGCAGCACGCGCGAAAATGGCTGGATCCGGATTCGTCGCAGCGCCTGACATGTAGCGCGGGTGACTGAATACGTTCGCGGTACCCCACAGTAACTTCATACCAGTTTCTTCTTGCTTGGCGCCAAGAATGTCCGTCATTTCGCTGAAGTTGCGGATGTAGTCGTTAATGCTGTCACCCTCGGGAGCGACATCGATATCATGGAAGCAGTAAAAAGGTGCGCCCAGTTTGCTAAAAAACTCAAACGCGACATCAGCTTTTTGCTTGGCGCGTTCCATGGCATCACCAGGTTGCAACCATGGGCGACCGAACGTACCGCCGCCAAACACATCTGCGCCGTCCCAGCAGAAGTTATGCCAGTAGCATGAAGCAAAGCGCAGGTGCTCTTCCATGGTTTTGCCTAACACCACTTCCTGGGGGTTATAGTGTTTAAATGCCAGTGGGTTAGTTGACTCAGCACCTTCGTACTGGATAGCGCTGATGTCCTGAAAGTAGTCTGCCATAATTAGCTCCAAAATGTGGCCGAATGGCCCGTTGAATAATGATTGCAAATAATGTTTGAGCGCAACCCATTCGACAATTATGTTAATTTGAACGTGTCTTGTGTTTTTTGTTAAAAATGTGATTCAAGGCTGAAATACAATTCGCGGAACTTCTGACGTCTGTGACGGAAGTAGTCCTGTAGTGTCGGATCAGGCTCATAAGCACCGACTTTTTTAGGTACCGGGCAGATATCAGAGATTGGTGTTAGCGGATTCACCGCAACCTGAGCGAGACGCGCTGCGCCTAACGCCGGGCCAACATCGCCGCCTTCGCGGTAGTCCATGGCTATGCCAGATACATTGGCCAGCAGCTGGCGCCAGTACACACTTTTAGCCCCCCCACCAATCAGACTGATGCCATCGACACTTACGCCGCTGTCGTGAACCACGTCAATGCCGTCGGCCAATGCCATGGATACGCCCTGAATAACAGCCTGCGCCATCTGTGCCCGGGTTGTTGATGCTGTGATGCCGAAGAAGCCTGCTTTGGCATTCGGATTATTGTGAGGAGTACGCTCACCGGTGAGATAGGGCAGGAAAAACGGAATATCCGGATCGTCTACACGGGTATTGTTCACCACGTTATTGATTAAACTGGCCACGTCCTGATAACCGGCGTTGCGGGCATACCAATCAAGACAGCTGGCTGCGCTCAGCGTAACAGACATCAGGTGCCAGCGGTCCGGCATGGCGTGACAAAAGCTGTGTACGGCAGAGTCAGGCTTACTGCGGAATTCGTTGGTAACCGCGAAATACACGCCTGAAGTGCCAAGCGACAGCATGGCCTGGCCCGGCTCTACAATGCCACAGCCAATTGCGCCTGCTGCGTTGTCACCTGCACCGGCGACAATAGCAACCGATTTCATGCCCCATTTTTCGGCCAGTGAATTGTGCAGATAGCCTGTGACCTCATTGCCTTCATAAAGCTTGGGCATATGCGATTCGTTCAGTCCGCAGGCCATCAGCATGGATTTGCTCCAGCTGCGTTTACCCACGTCCAGCCAGCTCGTGCCGGCACTGTCAGACATATCCGAGGCATACTCGCCGCTGAGTTTGAAGCGCAAGTAGTCTTTAGGCAGCAGAACTTTGGCTATCTGCTTGTAAATGTCCGGCTCGTTGTCTTTTACCCAGAGCAGTTTAGGTGCAGTAAATCCCGGCATAACAATATTGCCGGTGATTTTTCGCGCACTCTTTACGGTTTTTTCTATTTCGGTACATTGTTTTTCGCTTCTGCCGTCATTCCATAAGATGGCTGGGCGTAAGACTTTACCCTGACTATTCAACAGAGTCGCACCGTGCATCTGCCCGGCAAGGCCAATTGCCTTTACACTTTCCAATGGCATTTTGCTGGCAAGATGGTCCAGTGTTTTACAGGTTGCCTGCCACCAGTCTTCAGGCGCTTGCTCTGACCACAGTGGCTTGGGCATGGATACTGACAGCGGTGCACTTGCCGATTCGATAACCTGTCCGCGTTCATCCGTAACGATGGTTTTTACACCTGAGGTGCCTAAGTCTATTCCTAAATACATATCTATCTTTTCGAGTAAAACGTTATACCGCGTATGCTGATTGCGAAAACATCAGATCGCAATTACGAAAACTTGTTATTATTTTGTTAATTTAATTTCGATGTATTAGTATGCTGGTTGTAAGTAAAAAACATAAAAAATATTTACTGAATTTAGTTCAACGGGGCACATCACATGTTTGAACAAAAACACAGCATTACATTGCTATTTAACGCCAATAAAGTATACGACCGCCGGGTTATCGCCGGTGTTGGGGATTACCTGCAAACGTCTAAGGTAGACTGGGACTTATATCTGGAAGAAGATTTTATGGCCCGTCTCGAGCATCTGGACGAATGGAGCGGTGACGGCATTATTGCCGATTACGATAATCCGGAAATTCAGGCTGCCTTGCAGAAAGCCAAGGTGCCGGTAGTGGGGATCGGTGGCTCGTACGCCAACCCTGCTGATTATCCGGATGTTCCTTATGTGGCAACAGATAATCACGCACTGGTACAAGCGGCCTTTGAGCATCTTCGCCAGAAAGGTATTCAGCGCTTTGCGTTTTATGGCGCCCCGGTAAATGAGCACGCGCGCTGGGCACAGGAGCGAGAGAATGCTGTGTTGGAAATTACCCGCTCTCAGGGTTACGAATGCTACGTGTATCGTGGACACCCTGTGCGTCCTGAGACCTGGCAATACACTACGAAGCGTTTGGCAGACTGGTTGAAAAGCCTGCCCACACCCATCGGGATAATCGCCGTGACCGACTCGCGAGCACGCCATTTACTTCAGGTGTGCGACCACATCGGTATGATCATCCCGGACAAGATGTCGGTGATTGGTATTGATGATGACGAGTTAGCCAGATACCTAAGCCGCGTGAGCTTGAGTTCAGTACGCCAGGGCTGTTTTGAGTTGGGGGAGCAGGCAGCGCGCCTGTTGCACAAAATGCTGAAAGGGCATAACCCGCCGAAAAAGCCGATTTTAATTGCACCTGAATGTGTGGCTGAGCGACAGTCGACCGACTTCAAAGCCATCAGCGACCCACATGTAATGCAGGCAATGCATTATATTCGTCAGAATGCCTGTCGAGGCATTAAAGTGGAGCAGGTGCTGGATTATGTAGGTGTATCGCGTTCAAACCTGGAAAACCGGTTCCGTGAAGAGCGCGGTCACAGTATCCATACGGAAATCCACAACGAGAAACTACAGCGTGCCTGTAAGATGCTGGAAAACAGCAATGAAGCAACATCGCAAATTGCCAAGATATGCGGATATCCGTCATTACAATACATGTATGCCGTATTCAAAAAGCACTTTAACCAGACGCCGAAAGAATATCGTGATGCTATGAAAAACAATGACGAAGAAGACAGCCTGGTATTGCAAGTGTCTTAAAGTCAGGTTTCAGAGGGTTAACAAAGCGCCCGCTTCGTGTCGAAGCGGGCGTTTTTTTATTTCAACGGGCCAATCAGAGCAATAACATTTCATTCACAAAAAACGCAACTACGAAAGTTTTATTTCATAAAGCTGCTTCATTGAAGCGCCGCGCGCTTTCACGTTAAATGCCAGATTACATAACGTATTGAATGAAGTTATAACGTGAAGAAAAAAGTGATATCAGCGCTCTCGTTGATAGGTTTGTATCTGCCGGGTGCGTCAGCAACTGACGCAGTAGAGTTCGACTGGTTTCGGTACGACACGCCACCCGCGCTTTACGAAGTCGCAGAGTCGCAATTTAAAAACCCGGTGTTACCCGGATACTACCCAGACCCATCGATTACAAGAAAAGGGGATGATTACTACCTGGTTAATTCCTCGTTCTCGTATACCCCGGGTTTGCCGGTTTTTCACAGTAAAAATCTGACTGACTGGAAGCTGGTGGGCTATGCGCTGGATCGCGCGTCACAGACCTCATTTGCCGGACTTGGGATGTCCCGAGGCATTTTTGCTCCCACCTTGCGTTACCACGATGGTGTGTTTTACCTGATTACCACGGCGGTAGACAGTGGGGGAAATTTCATATTAACCGCGACGGATCCTGCGGGTCCATGGTCTGAGCCTGTCTGGCTGCCAGAAGTGGGTGGAATTGACCCGGATATCTTTTTTGATGATAACGGCAAAGCCTACATTGCCCACAACGATGCGCCACCGGCGGAGCCTTTGTACAGTGGTCATCGGGCAATCTGGTTGTGGGAGTTTGACCTGACAACCATGAAAGTCGTGCCGTCGTCACGCAAGTTGTTGGTAAACGGCGGCGTGGATATTAGTCAGAAGCCAGTATGGATTGAAGGTCCGCATATATACAAAAAAGACGGCTGGTATTATTTAACCTGCGCAGAGGGTGGTACCGGTCCACAGCATTCCCAGGTGGTATTTCGTACGCGTTCGCTGAGTGAGGCGTTTGTACCGTATCAAAACAACCCCATTCTGACCCAACGGGATTTGCCGTTGCCTCGGCCTGATGCGGTGGACGCTGCGGGTCATGCTGACTTTATTCAGGGCCCGGATGGTCGCTGGTGGAGCGTCTTCTTAGCGACACGTCCTTATTTAAATAACTGGTATAACACGGGCCGAGAAACCTTCTTGCTGCCTATGACGTGGAAGGCTGGATGGCCAATGATACTGCCATCTGGTAAGTCGATACCGGTCACCTTGCCTAAACCCTACCCGGACATTAAAAGCGAAAGCACCGCATTTTATAGCTGGCGTGAAGACTTTACGGATGTGGAATTGGGATTGCGCTGGCAAGGTCTACGCAGCTTTAATCGGGACTGGGTGCATATTCAGGGCGGCCGTATGACACTGACGCCGTTGCGTGAACCGCTTACCAGTAAAGGTGGTGTCAGTTATTTGGGCGTACATCAATCAGCCGCAGAATACGCGGTTGAAACCGAGATGTATTTGCCTGACAGCACGGGTGTGAGCGGTGGGCTTGCTGCATTTCAAAGTGAGGCATTTCACTATTATTTTGGTGCGCGATATACAACTGCCGGCACACAGCTTTTTGTAGAGCGCACTGTCGACGGCAAAACCTCAACGGTTGCTACACACAGACTGAAAGAGATGCAGCCTGACGCGATAACCCTGCGTATTCGTGGTGATAAAGAGCGGATTTATTTTGATTTTCGCACATCCACAGGATGGACCTCAATGCTGGAAAAAACGGCAAATACATCCTCGCCGGCGATGGATGCGACTTGGTTAAGTACAAATAAAGCCGGTGGCTTTGTAGGCACAACGCTGGGCCTGCACAGCCGAAAAGACTAACGGAGTAAGACATGTTTAAGCAGTGTATTGTTATTATTTGCGCCCTGGTTGTCAGTGCGGTATCACCCGTTATGGCTTATGTGTCTTTTTCACCGGACTCTCAGTCATTTGTGGTGGCAGATAAGGCGAGTGGCAAGGTCGCGAGTATTTGGGTCGACTCGAATGCCAGCCCCGGCATTCTTCTGGCAGCGAAAAACCTGCAGTCTGATATTTACAAGGTAACCGGCCTTACTCCGGTTATTGTCCATGATGCCCAGGCGCTATCCGGGCAGGTGATCATCATTGGTGAGCGAGGCGCTGCTGCACCTGTCGATCGGTTATTTGCTGACGGTACCCTCAGCATTGAAGAGAATGCCAATCAATGGGAAGGCTATCAGCTGGCTCACGTACAACACCCATTTGATGGGGTTGAGCAAGCCTGGGTAATCAGTGGGTTTGATCGTAGAGGCGTCATTTACGGCATCTATGATTTGTCGGAAAAAATGGGCGTATCACCCTGGTACTGGTGGGCAGATGTGCCAGTCGTGCAGCGTGATGGTGTGTACATTACCGCCGGTTCACAGGTAAGTGATGCGCCAAAAGTGAAATACCGCGGCATCTTCCTGAATGATGAAGCGCCGGCATTAACCAATTGGACCCACGAAAAATTCGGTGGCTACAACGCGACGTTTTATCGCCATGTGTTTGAACTTTTGTTGCGTTCAAAAGCTAACTTTTTGTGGCCCGCGATGTGGAACAATGCATTTGCCGATGACGATCCGCAGAACATGTATCTGGCCCATGAAATGGGCATAGTGATGAGCACATCACACCACGAGCCCATGATGCGAGCCGATAAGGAATGGAATCGTTATGGTAGTGGCCCCTGGGAGTATTCGACAAACCCAGACAAGCTCTATGAGTTCTGGGTTGAGGGTGCCAAGCGTTATAAAGACAAGGACGCAATTTTTACCATGGGAATGCGAGGACAGGCTGATACGCCAATGAGCGAAGGCGAAAATATTGGCCTGTTGGAGCGCATTGTTGCCGACCAGCGGGAAATACTGGCTAAGCACATAGACAAGCCAATCGATGAGATCCCTCAGGTTTGGGCATTGTACAAAGAAGTGCAGGGCTTTTATGAACGCGGTATGCGTGTACCTGACGATGTAACGTTACTCTGGGCCGATGATAACTTCGGTAACGTACGCCGTTTGCCTACCAGCGACGAACTTGGACGACAAGGCGGGGCGGGTGTGTATTATCATTTTGACTATGTCGGCGGGCCGCGCTCATACCGCTGGATCAATACTGTGCCGTTGGGCAAGGTGTGGGAGCAAATGAATCTGGCCTGGGACTATGGTGCAGACCGTATTTGGATCACTAATGTAGGCGATCTGAAACCGATGGAGTTACCCATTAGTTTCTTTCTGGCCCAAGCCTGGGATCCTTCGGCGTTTGATGAAACTTCGCCGGCCAGCTTTACTCGTGAGTGGGTACGTAAACAGTTTAATGGTCAGTACACAGACGAGATTACCCGGTTACTGAATACCTACACATTGCACAACGGCAGAAGAAAACCCGCCGCGATTGCGCCCGATACTTACAGTGTGCTGAATTACAACGAAGCCAGTCGGATCAGCGCAGAGCTGGCGGACGCAGCTGCGCTGGCAGAGAAAATCCATGCAGACATTGACAGTGCCTACCGCGACAGCTTTTTCCAGTTGGTCGGCTACCCGCTGTGGGCTTCACAAACAATGTTTGAGCTGAATCATGCACAGGCGCTTAATCGCCTCTATGCAGAACAGGACCGCAGCACCACAAACGAGATGGCGGCAAAAGTAAATGGCTGGTTTGCCCGGGATGAGCAGTTGCGTGATGCTTATCATGAGTTGAGAGGCGGCAAATGGAATCACATGATGTCGCAACCGCATATCGGGTTTGTACACTGGCGTAATCCTCCTGCAAACCTGCCGCCTGTTGTTCACACCAAAGCCTTGGTCACGCCTGCCGTGGCTGATATGGGCGTCGCCGTGGAAGGTAGTCGCTTGTACTGGCCGGCAAACGAAGGGCAGGGTAAACCCCTGACATTGCCCACGTTTACCCTTTATGGCGAGTCATCGCGCACCGTCACCGTGTATAACCGCCAGGGCAAGACGTTTAACTGGAAAGCTAAAACGTCTCACGACTGGATTCTTGTCGATAAACAAGGCGGAGCGTTAACTGCAGAAGAGCAGGTATCGGTCAGCATTGACTGGCAGAAACTGCCCGCAGGCGAGCACACCGGCAGCGTATTTGTGTCTGGCACTGGGTGGGGTGGAGCAAGTATTGACGTTGTTGCGGTTAAACCCGACCTGTTACAGAGTCCGCAGCCTGGCGACTTCATTGAAGGCGACGGTTACATCGCAGCCAACGCCACCAGTGCAACCATTCTGAATGGCGAGGCGGGCGAATGGCGCCGGGTATCGTTGCACGGGCGCACCGGAGCGGCGATGCGTACGGTGGTCGCCCCTCATGCCTTGCTGGATACCGGGAACGCACCAGCATTGCAATTCCCATTGTATTTTACCTCGAGCGGTGAATTTTCACTGTCTTTGCAGTTGTCGCCGTCGTTGCCCTTTGACGCAGCAACCGGCATACAATTGGCAATTGCATTGGATGATAAGTTGCTGGGTACAGTGAGTTTACCTGAACAGTCAGACAAGAAAGCCTGGGAGCAAGGTGTGCTAAATAATGTGAAAACCCTTACTGCAACATTGCCTGTTGATAAACCCGGACGCTATACCTTAACGGTTTACGGTTTGACACCGGGCGCGGTGTTGCAAAAAGTGGTAGTGGATACCGGTGATCTTAAACCCAGCTACCTGGGCCCATTAGAACGCCGTTATAAACTCTAGCGCGCAACCAGGGCGGGGGGAACAGTAATGGTGTTCATCCCCGCGTTGTTGTCTTGCCGGGTTTCATTATTTCACAATACTCCATGAAGATAAGCTAAGCTTATTTCCGATGATGCTCAGCCAGTAGTTTAATTTTGTTTGGTTACTGTAATTGTTTACCGGCTGATCGGCACTGCTGTCTTTAGACTCTGTCTCACGGTGCTTTATTTCTAAGGTGCTTTCTTTGTTCATCCTGCTTGTTCCTTGTAAGGGTGACGGTATGAACAGTGTGGCGGTTTGCCCTTTACATCACCAACGATCAATCCTAACATCACATATAAGTACAGGTTATGTTATTGAGGTGGCATGGATAAGCGTCTCAGGTGGCTGAACAACCTGCTGTGTTTTGAGGTAGCGGCACGGCATCAAAGCTACAGTAAAGCAGCAGAAGAACTGGCGATTTCACAAGCGGCGGTGAGCCAAAAAATGCGTCAGTTGGAAGACAGCCTGAACGTAAGGCTATTTACCCGGCAAGCGCGAAATATGGCGCTGACTGCTCAGGGGAAAGTGTTACTGGCGTCTTGTCAGCGCGGTTTTTCCGATATCGTAGAAGGACTGAATCAGGTTCAGGAAGCGCCGGTAGAAGGTGCGCTAACCGTCAGTTCTACACAGGCATTTTGCGCCTTGTGGCTGGTTCCGCGTTTAATCGACTTTTACAACGCGCAGTCGCACATTAATATCAACGTGCTGGGCTCAAACCGGGTAGAAGATCTCAACGATGGGAAAATAGATGTCGCTATTCGCTTTAGTACCAGCAGTACGCATTTACACAAACCGTCACTGGTGGTTGAGCAAATAGGCGACAATCCGGTATTCCCCGTCTGTGCACCGTCTGTTGCGGCTCGATTATCTGCAACGCACCCAAAAGATCTGCTATCTGCAAGACTCTTTAGTCTTGCCCATGAAAATAGAGTGAATTGGGAAACCTGGTTCGAATCTGCCCATGTAAATATTCATCAAACTTCATTGAATAAAACCGAGGTTACCTCGAGCGATCTGGCGTTAAGCGCTGTGTTGGCCGGGCATGGCGTGATGCTGGCTTCAGACATTATGGTTGGGGAGTACCTGAAGTCCGGGCAACTGTTGGTCCCGGTGGACTTCCCACATCCGGTGAGTTGGAAAGCACACTTGGTTTACCTGAAAAATTCACCGAAACACAAACGTATCAAGGTGTTCTGCGACTGGCTGAAAGCGCAGATGCCGTTTGAGCATCGCGATGTGAATGGCTGACCACGTAGAACATCTGTTTGACAGGCCTTAGGCAGCTCTCATGTTGTCGGTATTGGTTCCTTTTTTTATTAGGTCCCTGATATCGCTTCGCGATTCAGGGATGACGGTAAAGGGGGCGGGATAACCTTAACGGAAAGGGAGCGGGATGACCTCAACAGAAAGAGAGATGAAAGCCAAAGATTACCAGGAATTCTATAAAAGGGGCCGATGGCAAAGGGCGGTGGAGTGAGTAGACAATTAAGTGGGTAGGTAAAAGCGCTCTTCGTTCTTCCAAAGAAAGTTAGGGACTACCTGTAAAAACAGTTACTATCATCCTGAGTATAATCAATTGCGATGAGTCACGGCCTATGAGAACAATAAAAATAATCTGGTTATTGTCGTTGTTGACACTATCAGCCTGCAGTCCAACACTCTCTGCCGACAGTGTTCCTGCATCCCCATACGACAATCCGTCTTACGATAAAGACAATCGTTTTGCCGAGCAGGTCCAACCCGTTTTAGACAAACGCTGTGTAGTTTGTCATGCCTGCTACGACGCGCCGTGTCAGCTAAAATTAGGCAGCTTTGAGGGTATCGCCAGAGGTGCGAATAAATCACCGGTTTACCACGGCGACCGGTTGCTTGCCGACGATCCTTCCCGTTTATTCATCGACGCCCTGACGCCGGGAGAGTGGCGGGAAAAAGACTTTTTTCCGGTGCTTGATGAAGTCAGTGTTGGCAACAATCAGCTGAATAACAGTGTGCTTGCCTCTATGCTGGCATTAAAAAAGTCTCATCCCACCAATACTAATCTACCATTGGGAGACAAGTTCGAATTCGACATAAACCGGGATTTGCAGTGCCCCACTATTGACGAGTTTGGCCAGTATCAGAAGGACCATCCTGAATGGGGAATGCCATATGGTTTACCGGCGATCAGCGATTCAGAACACAACACGTTAATACAATGGCTTCAGGATGGCGCACCAGCGTCCAAACCTGTGGTGATCTCCGATGCTGACGAACGAGGTATTTCACAGTGGGAAGCGTTTTTAAATCAGGAATCGCTGAAAGGGCAGCTGGTGGGGCGTTACCTGTATGAGCACTTATTCATCGCGCATATTTACTTTAAGGATGAACAAGGTGACACCCGCTTTTACTCCTTGCAAAGGGCTTTAACGCCGCCTGGATATCCATTTAGACCGCTGGCTACGCGTCGCCCATTCAGCTCTCCCTATGAGGACGACACATCAGATTCGCAGCGCGTGTACTACCGGTTTATGCCGGTCAAAAATACGGTGGTAAGTAAACTGCATATGCCTATCCTGCTGGACAACAAGCGTATGAAAAAGTGGCGTAAATGGTTCTTTGAGACTGACTATGCGGTAACAGAGCTGCCGGGATACGAGCCTGAAGTCGCGTCCAACCCCTTTGTTACCTTCGCTCAATTGCCGGTATCGTCCCGATACCGCTTCATGATTGATGAAGCGCAGTACACCATTATGCAGTTTATCAAGGGGCCGGTGTGTCGTGGGCAGATAGCGCTGAACGTGATTAACGATCATTTTTGGGTGATGTTTTTAAACCCAACCAGCGAGTTAATCGAGCAACAGGATGCGTTCCTGCGCAAAGCGAGACACCATATAAGCCTGCCGGCGGAGGCAGAAAGTAACGCCTTACCAACAAACTGGATCCGATACGCAAAGCAGGAACACGATTACCTTGAAGCGCGAAACGACTACATAAAAAATAACGCGCTGAAAGCAGTGAATATCGATTTAAACCTGATTTGGCAGGGTGATGGCAACAACGACAATGCGGGCCTGACTATATTCCGCCACAACGATGCGGCAAGCGTGGTGAAAGGCCTCGTAGGAGATAAACCGCAAACGGCATGGATTCTCACCTATCCGTTGTTTGAGCGAATCCACTACTTGCTGGTAGCGGGGTACGATGTCTACGGCAATCTGGGACATCAGTTAAACAGCCGCATGTATATGGATTTTCTGCGTATGGAAGGCGAGTTTAATTTTCTTACCCTGCTACCCCAGCAGGAGCGGCAAAAAGTATGGAATCATTGGTACCGCGGCGATGTGAGCTCGGTAGAAAAGTATGTTGCAGAAGGGCATCAGTTATTGGGTGAGACCGCGCTGACCTACACAACGAATAATCCACTCAATGAGCTGTATAACCGGGTAGAAACACATCTTGGCAGCGTGCTTAGTCGTACCCATCTTCTGGAAAATGGGTTTACCGATACGGATTCATTAAAAGCGCTGACTTCTCTCAATCAGTTCGGCGGTAAGCCGGCTTCCTATTTACCTCAAAGCAGCATTGTATTGATTGAAAGCGATGATGGCGAAGAGATGCATGTGTATACCTTGCTGCGCAACAATGCCTATACCAATATTTCCCATATTCTTTCAGAGAGCGAACGCCGCTTACCAGAAGAAGATACGTTAACGGTAGCGTACGGGTTCGCTACGTCCCATCCGAATGCCATCTTCCATTTTAAGCAGGCGCAACTTCCTCAGTTTTATGAGCAAGTCACTGCCCTTAAAAATAAACAGGACCTGCAGGTGTTGTTTGAACAATTTGGCGTAAGGCGAACTTCACCGGATTTCTGGCAGGTCAGCGACGGCATCCATCACTGGTATAAAGCGCGCTACCCTCTGGAGTTTGGTTATCTGGATTACAACCGATTGTTAGACTGGTAACGCGGCGCTTTTTGCCGTATCCCCTGAATGGGTCAGTATGCCGTAGCAATCGAAATAGTAGCCGCCAGTGCATCATCAGGCAGGCTGGTTGTGTTGCTGGCGAAGCGCTGAATGGTGTCCACCCGTTCAGCTGTCACCTTATTTTTCTCGTACGTTGCCGGTTTAATCTGCTCCCATTCGAGCGCATACAGGCTGTCACTTTCGCGTTGTAACCAGGGCTCCGCGGTGGTGAGGGGGATGTCCGGTGTCACGCCTTTTAACTGTGTGCTTGCGCCGGTGACTCTATAAAATGTCGCAATGGTAAACTGCATACTGCCCATAGAAAGGTCGCTGACATCATAAATTCTATCCAGTGCTCTGTGTTGCTGAATAGTGCCGTAACCAAAGGTGGAAGTGCCAAGCACAACGCCGCGCTGATAATCCTGTATTGCGGCTGCAAAAATTTCGCTACCGCCAGCGGTGGCGGCATTCACTAACACCAACAGATCGCCGGTAAATGCCATTTCGGTGTTTGTGCTGTTTCTTACGAACACTTTACCGGTGGGATCTTTCATTTGGAAAACCGGACCACTACCGGTAAATAACCCGGTTAGTGAGGTGGCTTCATTTAACGAACCGCCACCGTTGTTGCGAAGGTCAATGACCAAACGACTGATCCCCGCTTGTTGCAACTTGTGTAATTCGGATTCTACATACTCAGACATGCCCGCATAAAACGAAGGGATAGTAAGCACTGCAACATCCACAGTATGTGCATCGTTTGCTTTGATAATATCTACTTGCGGCGTGTTCTTTGCGGTTGGTGGCGATACCCGGTAAAACGTAATTTCCTCCACCGTATTATTTTGCTTAACCAACAGGGGCACGGCTGAATCTACGGTACCAGCAAGCATTGCGTCTATGGCATCCAAATCCAGCCCCCACAACAACTGGGGCCTGGTATTGTCCATTATCGCGAGGATTTCCGTTCCCGGTACTACGGGACGAGTTGAGTAGGTGTTGCGCGTTACTTGCTCAACGAAAACATGCGTGTTGTTGTTAATCAGATTCAGCCCGATTCCCAGTTGGTGCTCAGGCTGGTTAGATACTGGCGCAATGGCTTGAAAATGCGTCGCACCTTCAGGCGGAATATAGCGTGAGTGCGAATCGATTGCTTGGGCAAAGGCATTCAGGATAATGTGATACCGCTGTTGAACGGACAGCGATGCCAGTCGGTTATCCAGATATTGCACGTGTTCAACGATTGCCGTGTTAATGTCTGCCTGCGAATAGCCTGCTTCAGCCAGTGCAGTCATATAGGGATTTATTTGGTTCTGAAATTGCTGACGCAGTGCCGGTGGAGTGTTTGTAGGCTTAGCAAGGAGTGCAAGATTCTTTCGAAGTGCTTCAACAATGTTGTCGATAGCACCGTCTAAAGCGCCAATGTCCCCACTTTTTTGTACCGCCTGAAAGGAAAACCCTGGTTCACCTAATTGCGCTAAATTGTCCTCGGTCAACAGAATACCACTGGGGTCGAGTTTCCTTATGAGGCTATGAATAACGCGTTGCTCGTAATCAGCAATGGACGTTGGGCTGGTGTAATGAATGCGGGCAAGCATGGTTAAAGCCCGCTTTACTGCCGTTGTGTAGTAGGTGTTGGCAAAGCGCTTACTAATTGCTGGGGGCAGTGGCGTACTAATTGCTGTTTCTGATGAGATAGGCCGACTAACAACGGTAGAATCCTGCGGGGAATCTGTAGTCTGGCAAGCTCCCAGTGCTAGCGTAAAAAATGGCAAAAAGGCTAAGCGCATCATGAACATCCTGTTGCAAATTATTATCTGTTATCACCTGTGAGGTGTGCTGAGTGAGTCTGAAAGAGTCTTGCTGATTTGTAAAGAGGGCGGTAAGAAAAGCCTGGTGGGGGTAATTTAACGTTGTAAAGAAAATAGCCTGCCAACAGGACGTGGCAGGCTATGTCCGGTAACCCGCAGGCGGATTACCCTTCCCAAACTGGCATTACGGGGCGGCTTGTTCACCGGCTAGTAGCGCATCCAGGGTTTGTTGGTCGAAGACGGTATTCTGCTGACGGTTGAAGATACCTGAGTTCAGGGCGTCAAGACTGCCGTTGTCCCAGTAAAAAGGCAGTAGGCCGTTACGCAGCGCCGCTTCAACTACGTACTGATGGTAATAGGCCCGACTGTCTAAATGGCGTTGGAGATCGTCACCGGTCAGGTTGGTGCGTCGCATGGCCGAAAATTCCCCCAGAATAACCGGAATGCCCATATCAACAAACTGCACTTTCATTAACGCAAACTGCTCTTCCAACAATGTTTCATCACCAAATGTCGCGTTGCGTTCAGGTTGAGTATCTGAATGATAAGACTCGCCCCAGAAGTAAAATTGTGCCCCCCAGCTCTCGTCTTCACGCATCAGAGTAAACTGATAGGGCGTGTAAAAGTGGACTTCTGCCATCAGGCGATTGGTAATGGTATCGACCGGCATATGGGTCCAGAGATCGTTCGTTTTTTCTATATCGGTAGTGGGCCCCTGCACCACTAAAGTACGGTAGGCATTCTTACCGCCGGTTTCGCGCACCGCGTCGACAAAGGTCTGATGGTATGTCAGTAACACTTCCATTTGTTCAGCATCTTCAACGGCGGGTTCGTTCGCGCTGGCAAACAGGAGCTTTTGGTCGAAGTCGCGAAGCTTAGTCGCAATTTGCTGCCAGAATGCGCGTTGTTTGGCATTCACATTGTCTTGTTGTTCAGTGGTAACGTTATTTTCCAGCCAACCGCCATCCCAGTGAATGTTTACCAGTACATAGAGATTTTCGTCGATACACATTTGCACGACTTCGTGCACGCGATCTAACCAGGCGTCGTCTATTTTTGCACTGTCCTGATCGGCGTATTGATTCCACGCCAGGGGAATGCGAATGGCATTAAAACCACTGTCTTTGACCAGCTTAATGAGCGCAGCAGACACTTCCGGGTTTCCCCAGGCCGTTTCACCACCGGTGGCCTCCATGGTGTTACCAATGTTCCAGCCCAGTCTGATTTCAGCGGCAATTTGCTGCGCATCTTTTTCCATGCCCGTCATATCGGCAGGCTGTGGTGTGGTGTTGTAGTCCGGATACAAGGTATCTGGCGTGCCACCGTTGCCAGGATTGGACGGTGCCGGCGTATTAGGCGTAGGAGGCGTTTGCGTACTCGCGCCACCACCGCCACAGGCAAAGAGGAACAGGGTGAGGAGTAGCACAATACCGCTGCGATATGTCATGGAACAGGCCTCTGATTATTGTTTTGGCGAGTTGTGTTTCGTGTTTTTATGTCAACTCACTTGTTGGTATGAGGACGTCAGGGTACTCAATGTTGTTGTCTTAACATACACGTAGCTCACTGTATTTATTGTGATTTGCAAAAATTGTTAGTTTATTTGCGATTAGTGTTAGTGGCTATTCTGTTCGTTTTGCGGAGAGCTGGCTTTATCGAAGTGTTGTTTAAAAGATTTCGGTGTGCAGCCGTATTCCTCTTTAAACAGTTTGTTGAAGTAAGAGATGTTTTTATAGCCAACGGCGTAGGCAATATCAGCGATATTACAGTTGTCGGTAACTGAAAGTAAGCGACTGGCTTCGGCCAGGCGGAGCTTATTTAAGTACCCGGTGAAGGTGAGGCCGAGCTCTGCTTTTAATAGCTCATTCATTTTGGTGCGATTGATACCGAGGGCATTAACAGCCATTTCCACATTGAGTTCCGGATTTGAGAAGTGTTCAGCCAGATAACGGATAATTGAATCACTGGGGCTATTGCGGTGTGGGGCTAACGAGAGTTGCTGATAAGCAACCAACGGACGCTCGCTTAAGATTTTGTGTTGTAGCCCCGACACCAACGCGTTGCCATGGTCGCGCACAAACCAAACGATATAGCTAAGCCAAAGTAGCAACAACAGGCCTGCTGTCAGGTACAAATAGTGCCAATCCTCACCGCGCAGGGTCAGGGAATTTACCTGTACCCGAATCGTTTCGTTGAGCGGGCTTTGTGCTGTTGTACCGAGTTGAATTTTCGCGACCTGTTCCAGTGAATATCCGTTGTCGGCAAGATTCAGATTAAACATATGGAGCCACCACGCCGGCAGGGTCATATCGGTAAGGTCCAGAGTAACGGGTTGCCATTGGCTACTGCAGTTAAAATAGCTATGGGGGGCCCGGTAAGTCAGATAGTTATGAGGCTGGGTAATGACCGAATCTACCGTGTACACAAGCATCGTCAATACAGTGTTGGTGGAGCACTTTATTTGAAAGGTGATGTGTTGATAGGCGCTGAGATCACGGTGTATACGCTGGTTGTTGGCATCGTGAAAAACCATGGATACGGCGGTATACGGGCGCTCTATCGTCTCGGTCAAGCGCAATTCAGCATCCAGTAAAAAGCTGTCGTCACTGAGGAAAGCGGTTGAACTGCCGCCGTCATACTGGTCAGTATCCGTTTCACTGAACCAACCATAGGTGCTTGCTTGCCGAGGCATGAGCGGACTGCTCAGAAACGTCTGGTCGAGCGCAATCAGAACCAGAACAATACTGGTAACAAGTAATATAAGCAGGCCGTAGAGAGCCCGCTTATAAAAACCGATCATTGTGGCTGCCTCTGTTTCATATGCAGGCTATTGCGACCGAATCCGCAGTGACGTGGTGCCCAGTTCCTTATTGGTCGCGGTAAGAATGATGTCTCCACTGTCGTGGTTTTCACTCTGAATGATAACCAGTACCTTGCCACTAAACGCATTGCGCTGGTGTGACACGAATGGCGTAAAGTCAGTGGAATCGCCGTTGTCGGTGGCCACAATGCGCCCAGGTCCGCTAAGGGTAAAGGCAATGTTGTGGGTCGCACTAGGAACGAACCGGCCCGCCTCATCAACAATATCTACCGTAACGAATGACAAGTCGCGACCGTCGGCATGAATAACACTGCGGTCGGCAGATGCTGCAAGGGCTGCAGCAGGGCCAGTAGTTTCAACCCGATCATGGGCCCATGGCTTACCGGCTTTATAGGCAACCACTTCCACACTGCCAGGTGTATAGCGAATGTCATCGAACCGAATGCGGTATGCCAGTGGCGCTTTCTTTTTACGCCCTTTGGACTCGCCATTGATGAATAACTCTACTTCATCACCTGAGGTAAATACATGAATAGGTGTGATTTCGCCCTCACGTCCCTGCCAGTTCCAATGAGGCAGAATATGTGCCATAGGGAGGTCTGGCCGCCACTGACTTTGATACAAATAAAACCGGTCTTTCTTGAAACCAGCCAGATCGATCATGCCCGAATAGGAACTGCGCGCTGAATAGTAAGGCGTGGGCTCTCCGATATAATCGAATCCATTCCACACAAACTGCCCCGCAACGTATGGATGTGTATCGATATAGCGGAATACCTTGTCGGCAGATGAGCCGAAGTCGACGGCATGTAATTCATAGCTACTGACCTGATGAATACGGGAGTCTCCACCTCGCCCATCGCGCACAGGTGCACTGAATTCCGGTGTAACAGGGAATAAATAAATCCCGCGGGAACTGAAAGCTGAAGCCGTTTCACTCGACAAGATAACTTTGTCCGGATGGGCCGTGTGAAATGCCGGGTAAGAGGGGGGCGTGCGAATACGATTGGTCCCCTCGAACTCAGGCGCTTGTCGTATACCTTCGCCCTGATAGTTGAGACTGATTAAATCCATTGCTGCACTGAAAGGAAAATCTGCTTTCGCCCAGTTCATGGATGCGGTGACAGGGCGCGTCGGGTCTTCACTTTTTACAATGGCTTTTAGTGCCAGCGCCACTTTTGCGCCGTCTTCGCCAGTGTACTGCTCACCGACTTCATTGCCGATATACCACATGATCACGGAAGGATGATTTTTATCCCGACGCACCAACGCGCGTAGATCCTGTTCGTGCCAGTCGGCAAAAATCAGATGAAAATCAAGCGGCGTCTTTTTTTTATACCAGCTGTCGAAGGATTCGTTTAATACCAGGATACCCATTTTATCGGTGAGCGTTAGCAGTTCTGGGGCCGGTGGATTGTGCGCCATGCGAATCGCGTTCACGCCCATATCCTGCAATATTTCTAACTGACGCTCTGCGGCACGCAAGTTAAACGCCGCGCCCAATGCGCCTAAATCGTGGTGTTGATTAACGCCTTGCAGAGGAATGTGCTCACCATTAATAAACACCCCTTTATTCGGATCAAATTGCAAATCCCGAATGCCAAATGCCGTGGTGTACTGATCGAGTACGCTGCCGTTTTCTTTAAGGGTGGTGACAACGGCATAACGATGCGGCGTCTGTTGCGGGGCAGGTCCCCACAGTTTGGGATTAGCCAGTTTGGTGAATGAGGTTGATGTTTGATCCCGGCCCGGCTGCACGGTGACTGTTTCGGATGTCAGCGTTTGCACTGGTGTGCGGCTTAATTGATCATCGGCGGACAGTTCATAAATAGCGTGTTGCATAGTGACCGTGCGGGCAGATGAAGTATTATTTGTTAATCCGGTCTTAATGGAGATATCCGCGCTTTCGGCAGTGACATGGGGCGTAATAACTTGTGTGCCCCATTGGCTAACATGTACCGGTGAGGTTTTTTCCAACCACACATTGCGGTAAATGCCGGCTCCGGGGTACCAACGTGAAGACTGCGGCGGATTGTCTAAGCGAATGGCCAGTTGATTTGGGCGGGTGGTTGACACATAGGGGGTAAGATCCAAACGATACGAACTGTATCCATAAGGCCAGCCGCCCACTAATTTTCCATTCAACCACACCATGGAATAAGACATTGCGCCGTCAATATGCAGGTAAATTTGCTTGCCTTTGTCGGTATCTGAAAGGGTAAATTGTTTGCGATACCAGGCCACACCATGACTGGGCAAGCGCCCCATACCCCCGCCGACTTTTGGGTTGTCGCCGGTGTAAAACGGACCTGCTATTGCCCAATCGTGGGGTAAGGTGACTGCCAGCCAGTCGGCATCGTTAAAGTCGTGCTGAACGAACGGGAAATCCTCACCCGGGTTACCTGCCGGACGGGTGTGTCGCTTGGCTGGATCATTAATAAATGCGTTTCCGGATGGCAGTATCCAGGGCTTTAAAATATCTGCCTGACTGGAAATGGAGACTGCATCGGTGGGGCGCGTATCGGCAGCCTGACTATCATTAAATCCCTCTACTGCGGGACGTGTATCATAGATTAGCGCGTCGGCTTGTTGGTTGTCGGCATACCGGTAAAAACGCCAGTCGTTATTCAGGTCTACCCGTTCCCGGGGGGACGCTGATATGCTCGAGCTTGCGATGATAGCGACGCAAGCAAACAGCCACTTGGTAAACTTGTAATCAGGCATGCCTTGTTCCTTTTTATCATTTGTAATACAAGTAGTTGTTGCCAATATACAGGCATGGCGTACATATAAAAGGCAATTGCAGATTAAGTAATTGCAATACGAAATTTCTGAAACCGACCTTTTCCTTTCCCGGTAAAAGGCAAGGTAAGCTTGGTGTTTTAGTGGGTGTGAACAGAACAGGAAATTCAACATGACATGCCGTTGGGGCGTAATAGGCCCGGGTAATATTGCCCAAACATTTGCCGATGCGTTAAAGGTCTTGCCGCAAGGTGAGCTTTACGCGGTGGCTAGCAGAAATACCGTACGAGGTCAGGCCTTTGCCGACAAGAATGGCGCAAGCGTGCTGCACAGCAGTTATCAGGCATTGGTGGACGATCCTATGGTTGATGTGGTGTATATCGCCACACCGCATAGCCATCATTATCCGGTCGCGAGACAAGTACTGGCTGCCGGCAAACATTTATTGCTGGAGAAACCGCTTACGGTTAATGCATCCCAAACCCGTGAACTCGTGGCGTTGTCAGAACAACATAAATGCGTGTTTCAGGAGGCGTTATGGAGCCGCTTTATGCCTTGTTTCGCAACGGTAAAAGCGTGGATTCAACAGGGGCGAATTGGCCAGTTGCAATACATTACTTCGCAAATTGGCTTTGAGTTCAGCGGCGACGCTACGCACCGACTGCTCAACCCCGATTTAGCAGGTGGCAGTTTGCTGGATCTCGGGGTATACAGCGTCAGTATCAGTCAGTACCTGTTGGAGGAAAACCCTGTTCAGGTGAGTGCTACAACCACACCCGTAGGCGCACCCGTGGATCACAATACATTTGTGACCATGCAGTATGCTTCTGGTGCGGTGAGCCAGTTTGTCAGTACCATTAATGCCCAGTGCAGTAACGTGATGACCATTCACGGCAGCAAGGGATACATTCATCTGCCCGGACCATTTTGGGAAGGCAATGCCTGCAACTTGTTTGTGGATGATGAGTGTAACGATGCACAACAGTTTACCCATCGTGCTAACGGGTTTGAATATCAAATAGAAGCAACCATGCAACTGATTGCTGATCAGGAGAGCAGCGATAAACGCATGTCTCACGCGGATAGTATAGGCGTTATGGACACACTGGATAGCATTCGCAAAACACTGGGCCTTAAATACGGTAATGACATAGAAATGTTATAGTCGGGCGGAACGCGAAAATAAAAAAGCCCGGCGCATGGGGTCAAGTCATGGCCGGGCTTTGGAAACAGGAGCGTCGTTACCCTTCCATATGCTCCAATTCTTTGCCTTTGGTTTCATGAACCAGTTTTACTACAAAGAACACCGACAACAGGGCAAACAGAGCGTAGAATCCATAAGCACCGGCCAGTCCAATACCTGCTAACAGCATTGGGAAGGTATAGGTGATCACAAAGTTAGAACCCCATTGCACCAGTCCACTGACTGCCAGGCCTGAACCCCGGATCTGATTCGGGAACATCTCACCCAGCATTACCCACATCACAGGTCCCCAGGACAGGTTAAAGAAGAACACGTACATATTGGCAGCTACCAGTGCTGTGGTGCCCCATTCGCCCAGTACCAGTTTGCCATCAGGCGACTGACTGGCATTCAGGAACGCAATGACCATTACCGACAAGGTAATTGCCATACCGACTGAACCCCATTTGAGCAGTGGTTTACGACCAATTTTATCGATGACTAGCAAGGTGATAACACAGGCTGCAATACTAATAGCACCACTTAACACATTGATAAGCAGAGCATCTGATTCGGAGAAGCCAACGGCTTGCCACAATACCGCGCCATAGTAAAACACCACGTTAATCCCCACTAATTGTTGGAACGCGGCGAGGCCAATACCTACCCAAACAATCGGACGAACTTTACCCGTTGCCTTTTCTTTTAAGTCTGACAAACGCGGCTGGTGGTCGCTAGCCAGAGACTGCTTAATTTCCGCCAGTTTCAGTGTGGCGGCTTTGCTGCCCTGAAGTTTAGTCAGTACTTGCGTAGCTTTATCTGTTGCACCACTGGATACCAGAAAGCGCGGGCTTTCAGGGATGAACCACAACATAAAGAAAAACAAGAATGCCGGGACGAGCTCGATCCAGAACATCCAGCGCCAGGCTTCATAATTCATCCACAGCATGTTGGTTGAGCCAGCCGCT
>CETO01011769.1_pt1 | contig 45400 bp, 38 predicted proteins | sample 531351 | NCBI WGS metagenome assembly CETO01 (sample SAMEA2622678, study PRJEB7988) | marine metagenome | isolation source: saline water (ENVO:00002010), including | reverse complement strand
AATGCTGGCGGGTATTCCGACTGTGGTTTACGGCTTCTTTGCCGCCCTGACGGTGGCGCCGTTTATCAGTGATTTTGCCGCTTCCCTGGGTATCAATGCGTCTTCCCAAAGTGCCTTGGCAGCCGGTGGGGTGATGGGCATCATGATTATTCCTTTCGTTTCTTCTCTTTCCGACGACGTTATCAACGCCGTGCCGCAAACGCTCCGGGATGGTTCGCTGGCACTCGGCGCCACCCAGTCCGAGACCATGAAAAAGGTTATCTTTCCTGCGGCGTTGCCCGGGATCATGGGCGGGATACTGCTGGCGGTATCCCGGGCCATTGGTGAAACGATGATCGTGGTGATGGCTGCAGGCCTGGCGGCGAATCTGACTGCCAACCCGCTGGAATCGGTGACCACCGTAACCGTGCAGATTGTCACCCTGCTGACCGGTGACCAGGAGTTCGACAGCGCCAAAACTCTGGCCGCCTTCGCCCTGGGTGCGATGCTGTTCCTGGCCACGCTCCTGCTTAACGTTATTGCTCTGAAAATTGTCCGCAAATATCGGGAACAGTATGACTGATCAACGTTCACAGGCGGAACTTGTCCGCCAGTCACTCAAGCGCCGTTACCGCAAGGAGCGCCGCTTCCGTGCCTATGGTATCGCTGCCATCGCCATTGCCCTGTCGGCTCTGGTGATCCTGTTTGCCGATATTATTGGCAAGGGCCATACCGCCTTTATCAAAACCACCGTTACCCTGGAGGTGGATATCGACGGTGAGGCCATGTATCTGGACGACGCGTCCGACGAACGCCAGATGAAAATGGCCGACTTTGTCGAGCCCTTGATCCGCGCCTTGATGAAAGAAATCCCGGAAGCCGGGGAGTCGGACAGGGACGATGTCCGAGATCTGATCAATCCCTATGCCTCCAATCAGCTGCGGGATGCGCTTCGGGAAAACCCAGAGTTACTTAATACCACCCAGACCATGACCTTCCTGTCCCATACCGATGTGGATGTGTACGTCAAACATGCCGGAGATGAGAACTACTCCATCAAGCTGAATGAGAAGCAGCAGGCGTGGGTAGATGCATTGTACGAGCGCGGCGTGGTGGATACCGGATTCAATGACGTGTTTTTCAGCCGGGGCGATTCCCGGGATCCGTCCCGTGCCGGCATTCTCGGGGCGATTGTTGGCTCTTTGCTGACCATGGTTGTGACTCTGGCGCTGTCGTTCCCGATCGGGGTGGCTGCGGCCATCTATCTGGAGGAGTTCGCGCCCCAGAACAAACTGACGGACTTCATTGAGGTCAACATCAACAACCTGGCGGCGGTACCCTCGATCATCTTCGGTCTGCTGGGTCTGGCGGTGTTCATCAACCTGTTCGGCATGCCGCGTTCGGTGCCGGTGGTGGGTGGTCTGGTACTGACCCTGATGACCCTGCCCACTATCATTATTTCCAGCCGTGCGGCGATCAAGAGTGTGCCGCCTTCCATCCGTGAGGCGGCCGAGGGCATCGGTGCCTCCAAGATGCAGGTGGTGTTGCACCATGTGCTGCCGCTGGCCATGCCGGGCATGCTGACCGGGTCCATCATCGGCATGGCCCAGGCGCTGGGGGAAACCGCACCGTTGCTGCTGATCGGTATGGTGGCCTTTATCGTGGATGTGCCGGACGGCTTCTTCGATTCCGCCACGGTATTGCCTGTACAGGTGTTCCTGTGGGCCGGCAGCCCGGAACTTGCCTTTATCGAACGAGCGTCAGCAGCCATCATGGTGCTGCTGACTTTCCTGATTGGAATGAATGCATTGGCCATCTGGCTTCGTAAGCGTCTTGAGCGCCGATGGTGAGGAGGAGTTTTATGAATACCCTGAATACAACGGTAACCAGTGAGGCTGATGTGCCCGAAGAGAAGGCGATTCCGGTGCAGGACGAACGACCGGCAGAGACAGTGATTGAAGAGGGTAAAACGGTCGGAACGCCGTTTGCCGACGATCCCAAGTTCAAGTTGCGCAACGTCGAGGTTTTCTACGGTGAAGACCGGGCCATCAAGAACATCAGCCTGGATATTGCCCGTAACGAGGTGATTGCGTTTATCGGGCCGTCGGGCTGTGGCAAGTCCACCTTCCTGCGTTGCCTGAACCGCATGAACGACAGCATCGACATCTGTCGGGTCAGGGGCTCGCTGCAGCTGGACGAGCAGGACATCTACGATTCCAAGCGGGATGTGGTGGAGTTGCGTGCCCGAGTGGGTATGGTGTTCCAGAAGCCGAACCCGTTTCCCAAGTCGATCTACGATAACGTGGCGTATGGCCCACGCATCCATGGCCTGGCCAATCGCAAGTCCGATCTGGATGACATTGTAGAGAACAGCCTGCGCAAGGCGGGGCTCTGGAACGAAGTAAAAGACCGTCTGGATGCCACCGCCACCGGGATGTCCGGTGGCCAGCAGCAGCGGCTGTGTATTGCCCGCGCGATTGCCGTGAGCCCGGAGGTGGTGTTGATGGACGAACCCTGTTCCGCACTCGACCCGATTGCCACGGCCAAGGTTGAGGAGCTGATTGCGGAGCTGTCCGAGAGCTATACCATTGTCATTGTGACCCACTCCATGCAGCAGGCGGCCCGGGTTTCCCATCGCACCGCCTACTTCCACCTTGGCCACCTGGTGGAAGTGAACGAAACCGACAAAGTATTCACCTCTCCGGAACATGAGCTGACGGAGTCATACATTACCGGCCGTTTCGGCTGATGCATGTTCGGGGATAACGGAGACAGACACTATGCCTAATAAAAAGGACGACGTTTACGGGGATCACATTTCCCACAAGTTCAATGATGAACTGATGGAGCTGAAGACCCAGTTCCTCAAGATGGGTGGAATGGTGGAAACCCAGGTTGAAAGGGCAGTGCAGGCCCTGGTCGATGGCGATAGCCACCTGGCGGAGGAGGTGCGCGCCAACGACAAGAAAGTCGATAAAATGGAAGTGGACCTGGACGAAGAGGCTACCCTGATCATCGCCCGTCGTCAGCCCACTGCCCGGGACCTGCGCCTGGTGATTTCTGTGATCAAGATGGTGGCGGATCTGGAGCGGGTTGGAGACGAAGCCAAGAAGATTGCCAAAATGGCCATCAAGCTGGTGGAGGAAGGTCAGGCACCCCGCGGTTACGTCGAAATCCGTCACATTGGCAACCACGTGCTGACCATGCTGCATGATGCACTGGATGCCTTTGCCCGGCTGGATTCCGAGCAGGCACTGCGGATCATGAAAGAGGACAAGCGGGTGGATGAAGAGTACCAGGCTGCCGCCCGTACCCTGCTGACCTTCATGATGGAAGATACCCGCAATATTTCCCGCTGCATGTCAGTGATGTGGGTGCTTCGTGCCCTGGAAAGGGTGGGGGATCATGCCTGCAACATTGCTGAGAACGTGATCTTCATGGTCAAGGGCGAAGACGTTCGCCATACCCCGATGGAGGAAGCGGAACGGGTGGTTGGCCGCTAGGCTGGGAGCGGCTGCTTTCGGTGGCCGTTTCCGCTCTTGTCCCTGCCCGCAGTTGCGCTATCATGGCGGGGACAAATTCATTTCTGAGGCCCTATGATTCTCCTTGTCGCATTCGCGATTATCTCCATCGGCTTTTCATTTCTCTGTTCTATTCTCGAAGCAGCCCTGCTGTCTATCACGCCCAGTTACATTGCGTCCCTGAAAAATGATCGGCCGCAACTGTTTGCACGCTTGCGCCGGCTCAAGGATGAAATCGACGATCCGCTTTCCGCGATCCTGACCCTCAATACCATTGCCCATACGGCCGGCGCTACCGGCGTTGGAGCCCAGGTGGCGGTTGTCTTCGGTGAGGTCTGGCTGGGTGCGGCATCAGCGGCGATGACCCTGGCGATCCTGATCTTTTCGGAAATTATCCCGAAAACCATCGGCGCCAAGTACTGGCGTGTGATCGCCCCTTCGCTGCCGGCGGTGCTGGGATTCATGATGAAAGCCCTGCTACCTTTTGTCTGGCTGTCGAAGCAGGTTACGCGCAGGATTGCCCCGGGTGACGGCGATACCGATATTCGCGCCGAAATCAGTGCGCTGGTAGAGATCGGCCGTGATCAGCAGGCTCTGGATGAGGAAGAGCGCCGGATTATCCACAACGTACTTCGTTTCCACGAGATCAAGGTCAGTTCCGTCATGACCCCCCGTACGGTGTGCAAATTTATCGATCCGGACACCACCGTGCCGGAATTCCGGGAAAAGGTGATGAAGTCGCCGTTTTCACGCTACCCGATGATTGATGAAGACGGGGAGACCCTGGGGTACGTGCATCGGGCAGACCTGATCAGCATGAGCGACGATGACGACCTGCAAAGCCGGCTGCGCCAGATCAAACAGGTAAAGGCCAACACCAACATCGAGTTCCTGTTTTCGGAAATGCTGCGGGAGCGCCAGCACATTGCGGTGGTGTACGACGAGCTGGGAACCTGGCTCGGGGTGGTGACTCTGGAGGATATTCTGGAAACCCTGCTGGGTACGGAGATCATGGATGAGACCGATAATGTCTCCAACCTGCGCCGCTATGCTAAACAGCGTTGGAGCCGACGATTGAAGCGGTCGGCCGTGCAGTAATCAAAAAGGGCAGCCTCGGTGCTGCCCTTTGTCATTCTGTGCGACAAGTCTGTGAGAAGGATGCTTAGGCCTGTTTCATCTTGTCGGTGTACGGCGGCCAGCCCAGGGGTTTGCCGGCGAGCAGATGCAGGTGAATGTGGAACACGGTCTGGCCGGAATTCTCACCGCAGTTCATCACTACCCGGTAGCCATCGTCGGCAAAGCCCATGTCTTTGGCCAGCTTTGCCGCCACCCAGTAAAGATGGCCGACCAGCTCACGGTCGTCTTCCCCAATGTCATTGATGGTGGCAATGGCTTTCTTCGGAATGATCAGCAGATGCACCGGGGCCTGTGGATTGATGTCCTTGAAGGCCAGGCTGATGTCGTCTTCGTACACGATGTCGGCGGGAATTTCCCGGTTGATGATCTTGGTGAAGATGGTTTCAGACATAACGGCTCCTTGTGTCGAGTAAATGCGCGTACGCCACTATAGGCCACCCAGGCCGGGCAGGCGATTAACGATTTGTTGAATCGGCGCGGGCAACTGTTCATCCAGGCCCATGGCGTAGCGAGCGACGCGATTGCGTGCGAACGGCAGTACCCGGGCAGCGCCAAGCCCGAGATTGCGGGCCAGGTGCACTGGCGGAATGGCATTGCTGAACAGGTGGTAGAACAGATCCATGGTCAGCATCATCCGCTGGTTGGCGGGCCGGCGGCGATGTTCATAGAGTTTGAGCCAGTGCGCACTGGCCAGGTCTTCGCCCCCGCGCCGGGCTTCTTTCAGCACGCCCTGCAGGCATTGGGCGTCCTGGAAGCCCAGATTGACGCCCTGGCCCGCCAGCGGATTGATGGTGTGGGCGGCGTCGCCTGCCAGCACCACCCGGTTCTGGTAATAGTGCTTGGCATGCTGGCGGGCGATGGGAAAGCTGGCCCTGGCGTCAATGTAGGTCAGTTCCGGTAGTCGTTCGGGGAAATGCTGCTGGATCTCAGCCATCAGTTGCTGTTCGTCCATGGCCTTGAGTTCGTCCAGTCGGGCCGGGTGGTCGTACCACACGAGGGAGGCCCAGCTCTCTCCAGGGTGCTGCTCGCCAGCGCTGTGCAGGGGCAGGAAGGCCCTGGGGCCGCTGGGGTAAAAGCCCTGCCAGGTAATGTCTTCCACATTGCCCCGATAGCGCACCGAGATCACCAGGGCCTGCTGTTCGTACTGATCCCGGGTAACACCGATACCCGCTAACTCCCGCACCCGGGACATAGCGCCATCGGCGCCGACCACCAGCTGGGCCTGCAACTGGCTGCCATCATCCAGGGTCACCGTGGCGTACTCTGCGCTCTGGACCAGGTCCCGAACGCTGTGGCCTGTGATCAGGGTGACGTCAGTTTCCGTTTCGGCGGTTTGCCACAGAGCCAGTTGGGTAATGCTGTTCTCAACGATATGGCCAAGATGCGGCGCTCCCAGGCTGTTGGCGTCGAATTCCACCTCGGTCAGGCTTCGGGGCACCAGTCGTTTGAGCGGATTTGGTGTCTCGTCCCAGACCGCCAGGCGGCAATATGGGGTAGCGCGCATGGTCAGTATTCGTGGCCAGGCACCCAGGCTGGCCAGATAGCGTTCGCTGCCGGCGCTGAGGGCGGATACCCGGATATCCGGGTGGCTGTCTGGCTGATAGGGGGCGGGGGAAGCCTGGTCGATCAGGGCCACGCGGATGCCCTGCTGGCCCAGCCCGGTGGCAAGTGCGGCGCCGACCATGCCGGCGCCTACGATGATGGTGTCAAAGGTCTGTGTCATATCCGGTTCCTGTCTGCTGGCCTCAGTTTACGCGATGCCGTGCTGCAGACAAGCGACCGGGGTCAATCCCGGGTGGATCAGTAGCCGGCTATGGAGGTAGCGGTTGCTTCCTCACGGTTGCTGGAGCGGCGGGGGTTGCGGACCAGCCAGGCCGGTTTGCGGGCGCCCGGACGGGTGAAGCCCTGGTTGATAACCATGGGTTGTACCAGGCTCAGGAAGTCCCGGGTGTTCATGTGAATGGATTCGCTGTGGCTGCCGGCGGCAAAGGCCAGTTCCGGTTGTTCGGTCAGAGCCTCGGCGCAGTAAACGCTCATGCCAAAGAGATTGCCAAACGGCGGCATGGCGCCCACTTCGCAATCGGGGAAGCGATCCTGAAAGGCCTGTTCGTCGGCCAGGTCGACAAAATCGGTGTCCAGAATCTTGCTCAGTCTGTCCCAGCGAATACGCCAGGTGGCCGGCATCACCAGCATGGCCATTTTGCCATCGAGTTCGATAATGACGGTTTTGACTACCCGATCCCCGGCGATCTTGACGTGATGGGCCAGTTCCTGGGCGGTGAAGGCTGGGGGGTGAGAGAGGCACATGTAGTCAACACCTGCCTCATCCAGAAATGTTTTCAGCTGCTTTGCCGGCATGTTCACAACCTCCTGACAGCATCGACAGTGTTGTGGAGCCATCCGCCTTTCCCGGGCCGGGCCCCGATGGCAGGCGGGGTTTTTACCCCGCCTTGTCGTCAGCTTAGTTCAGGATACGCACTTTGCGAGTTACCGGATGTTTCCATGTGAAATGGTTCCGTTTAATCAGCCTTGTACATGTGCACGTCCCGTTGCGGGAAAGGAATCGAAATACCCTCGGCGTCGAAGGCTTTTTTCACCCGCTCCTGCATATCCCAGTAGAACGGCCACAGATCGGCGCCCTTGGTCCAGGCGCGCACCGTCAGATCTACCGAGCTCTCGCCGAGGGCGCCAACAACGATCAGCGGCGCCGGGTCTTTCAGGGCGCGCTCATCCTCTTCGATCAGGCGTTTGCAGATGGCCTTGGCCTTGTCGATGTCATCGCCATAGCCAATGCCGAAGCTCATGTCGCAGCGGCGGGTTTCGTAGGCGCTCAGGTTGGTCAGGCTGGCGTTGGAAAGCTGGCCGTTGGGGATCACGATCCGGCGATTGTCGAAGGTGTCGACAATGGTGTAGAGGATGGTGATTTCCCGCACCGAGCCCAGAAAGCCCTGGGCATCAATAACATCGCCGACCTTGAAGGGTTTAAAGATAAGGATCAGCACGCCACCGGCAAAGTTGGCCAGGCTGCCCTGCAGGGCCAGGCCCACCGCCAGGCCGGCGGCACCGATGATGGCGACAAACGAAGTGGTAGCGATGCCCACCATGGAGGCGACGGAGATCAGCAGCAGAATCTTCAGAATGGCGCTGATCAGGCCACAGAGAAACTTGTTCAGGGTCGGATCTTTTTTGCCAAGGCGGTTGTCCAGCACCCTGACGAACCGGTTGATCAGCCAGAGGCCGATAATCAGCGTAACAATCGCCAGCAGAACCTTTGGGGCATAAGCCATGATCAGGGCAATGGCCTGATCCGCCCATTCAGAGGCCTGCCCGTTAGCACCGAATAACTCTTCCATAGGGAAAAACTCCTTGATCGTTAATATTTTCTGAGTGAGTTCTTATCGACAAATGACGTGGTTCAGCGGGATTTGTCTGAACCAACTATATAGCAGAGAAAGTTGTACACGGCATTACTGCCAACGCCCAAGATTACGTGCTGGTGCGGGATCTGGCCCACTCGGTGATGACTTCGGGGCCGCCCCGTACCAGTATTTCGCCATGTTTCTGGGTAAGCTGGTAGTCGTACATGGGGTCGTAGTAGTCGGTCAGCAGGGCCTCAATCCAGCCATGATGCCCTTCCAGGGAGCCATTGGCTTCCTGTTGATCCAGAGCCTGCAGCATCAGGTTACGGAGTTTCTGGTAACGCTCGCCGCCCAGGCGTTTGCGAATGCGGTCGATGGCGCTCAACAGGTAGTCCCGGAAATTCAGCCAGCCGGCGTCTTCACCGTCCCTGGCCCGGTAACTGGCCAGCATGCCTTCAACGTAGTCGGCCCGGATGATGGCAATACGCTCTTCCATGGCCTGTTCCAGAATCAGCAGGGGTGATTCAGACATCCGGGCCCGAAGGGTTTCCGGCAGGGCGCAGCGGCCAATCAGGCGGCTTTCGTCTTCAAGGTAGATTGGCCCTCCCACCTGGTGGCTGGCCTTGAGCATGGCCACCGCCAGCCGGTTCTCGAAGTCGATCTGGGAGGGTTGGGGAGTTACCTGCCGGCCAAAGCTGGAGCCCCGGTGATTCGCCAGGCCCTCCAGATCGACCGGATTGGGCAGTTGCATCAGTACCCGGGTCTTGCCAGTACCGGTGCGGCCGCTGAGAATCCGGAACTGACCTGATTCGATCTGTGCTTCCAGGCTGTCAATGAGGAAGCGACGCAGGGCCTTGTAGCCGCCTTTCACCAGCGGGTAGTCGATGCCGGAGTCCCTGATCCACTGCTGGGTCAGGCGCGAGCGCAATCCGCCCCGGAAACAGAACAGATACCCCTCCGGGTGTTGTGCCACAAAGCGCTTCCAGGCTTCAATTCGCTGGGCCTTGATGTCGCCGGAGACCAACTGGTGCCCCAGTTCAATGGCCTTGTCCTGGCCCTTTTCCTTATAACAGATGCCCACCCGGTGCCGTTCTTCGTCGTTCATCAGCGGGGCGTTTTCTGCAGACGGGAAGCTACCTTTGGCAAATTCCACCGGCGCCCGGACGTCCATCAGCGGCACATCGTTCAGGAACAGGTTGAGGTAGTCGTCGGTATCGGGTCTGCTGGCCATATCAACGGATCACTGTGATTCAGGGTGAGGCGGCAGTATACCGAACCGGCGATATCCCGGCATCCCGGACAAGGGTACAATCCCACGTCCTTTCAGCACTGGCGAGGGAAAATTATGAGCCCGGATGTTCTCAATCGGCATCTTCAGAAAACACTGAGCCGAGGTCGGGTGGCGGTTTCGGCGCCTGCGGGCTGCCCGGATATCCAGCTGTATCTGTTTGACCCGGGGGTGCTGGATGGACCGTTGAGCCATGATGAAGCCCAGGCTGTGGTGGCCGAACCGGCGTACTGGTCGTTCTGCTGGGCCAGCGGGCAGGTGCTGGCCCGGTGGATTCTGCAGCATCCGTACGTGGTGGCTGGCAAGACCGTGCTGGATTTTGGCTCCGGTTCAGGGGTAGTGGCTGTCGCCTCCGCACTGGCCGGTGCTGCCCGGTCCATAGCCTGCGACATCGACGCGGCAGCGCTGGATGCCGCGGCCGCCAATGCCCGCCTGAACAATGTGGAGATTGATCTGTGTGACGACTGGGCAAACCGGCCCGGGAGGGTCGATCTGATTACCGCTGCGGATGTTCTGTACGACCCTGAAAATCGCCCGTTACTGGCGGCCTTCGAAGCAGCCGCGCCCCAGGTGCTGCTGGCGGATTCGCGAGTGAAGGACCTTGGACATCCCGGTTATGTGCAGAAGGCTGTGATCGAAGCCAGAACCTGGCCGGACCTGAATGAGTTTGAGGAATTCAACAAGGTGAGGATCTATCTGGCCGGCGGAGACTGAATTCTTCTGACCAGAAAAAACAAAGGGCAGCCATCAAGCTGCCCTTGAACAGGTACTGAACCGCCGTCCGGGGCAGTTCAGATTCGGAACAGGTTGGCGCCTCCGTGCGCGATGGGCAACTGCCGTGTTGCCATTCCTTGCTGCCGTTCCCTGGTGCCAGCATCCGAGCCGGCGATCCGATTCGTTATCCCTTAAGCGAAGCGTCCCTGTGTCCCTGCTTCTCCCCGCAGTCCGTGCCGGGGTGCATCCAGTGCGTCGTCCTTTCCCTGTCATCCTTGACGGTGTTCATATTACCAATGCCAGCTTTACAAACGTGTGAACTATGCACGCAGAGCGCGCTGCCGAACTCGCCAAACACGGGAAAGTTGTTACAAATCATTCATGTAGAGTTTGGTCTGTAACTGGAGTTACAGACTGCGTACGAGATGTCACAGGGAGTTCCTACAGGTTTGTAGGAAATATCTCACAAGGATTCGGGCGATTTTCGCAAATCCGTTTCTTGAGCCAGCCGAAGTCCCGGCCAAGGCAGCAGGCCAAGCCCGATGCCAACGGCATCCGCTGTCAGATCTGCGAGGGAGAAATCCCGGTACGGCAGGTTGGCTTGCACCACCTCCAGTATCAGGCCGAAAACCAGCAAGGCGGGGGCATACCAAAGCACAGAAAGCCGCGGCCATGCCAGGCGGGTCACCAGGGTGAGCTCCAGAAAGGCAATCAGATGATTGATCTTGTCATTGGGCGCCGCAGGGATGGGGTAACTGTTACTGGTGGTTGCCAGGTAAAGGATCGCAGCAATGGAAACAAACAGCGCTGCCTGCCATAGCCGTCGCATGGCCAGAATGGAGACGATAATGGAACGGATGCGGGGCATAGTGGAATCCGAGAGTCCTCGCGGGCTGTGGGAATGATTCCGACATGATATGCTTTGCGCCCCGTTATTGTCATGGCAGCGGAGGAACACCAGTAATGCTCAAGGGTAACTTTTTTCGTGGACTGGGCTATCTGGGGGAAGGCTTCGGGCTGATTCGCCAGCCGGGCCTCCGGTTGTTTGTTGTCATCCCGCTGATCATCAACATCCTGCTTTTCGGTCTGCTGTTCTATTTTCTGGCCGAACTGTTCACCGCCATGATCGCTGCGGCCATGGCCTGGTTGCCGGACTGGGCCTGGTTACAGGCACTCGATTGGCTTTTCTGGCTGCTGTACGGCGTGGTGATCCTGCTGATGCTGGCCTATGGCTTTGTGATCGTGGCCAACCTGATTGGCTCTCCCTTCTACGGTTACCTGGCAGAGCTCACTGAAAAACAGCTGACCGGTCAGGAAGTATCTACTGACGATAGCTGGTCCGCCATTATCAAGGACATTCCCCGCGCGCTCTGGCGGGAGGTTCAGAAGATTGCCTATTACCTGCCCAGGGCTCTGGGCTTATTCATTATTGGCCTGATTCCCGTGGTCAACCTGGTGGCCGCTGTGCTCTGGTTTCTGTTCAACAGCTGGATGATGGCGCTGCAATATGTGGATTATCCGGCCGACAACCATAAGGTCAGTTTTCCGGCTCTGCGCAAGCTGTTGGGAGACACCCGGCTGTCGGCTCTCGGGTTCGGCCTGCCGGTCGCCCTGGCGGCGATGGTGCCGGTGCTCAACCTGTTCGTGGTGCCAGCGGCGGTGTGTGGTGCAACGGCCTATTGGGTTCGGGAAAACGGTTCAAACACTCAGTAATCAGTCATCGGAGGTTTCTTGGAAACATCGGAATTTGTCATCGGCCAGCGTTGGGTCAGCCACAGCGATACTGCCCTGGGTCTGGGTATCGTAACGGACATCTCGGGGCGCAGAGTCACCCTGGGGTTCCCCGCTGCCGATGAAGAGCGCACCTATGCCATCGATAATGCGCCCTTGTCACGGATCGTGTACCAACAGGGCGAGGAAATAGAGACCTTTGACGGTGAGCGCTATACCGTGCGCGCAGTGGAAGATCTCGATGGCGTTCTGGTGTACCACGCCGATGACGGTGAGAATATTCAGCCGATTTCCGAGGTTAAGCTGGCGGGCTCTGTGAATTTTTCCGCCCCTCATCAGCGCCTCTTCGCCGGCCAGTTTGATCGCAACGGTGCCTTCCGGCTTCGAGTCGCCACCCTGCAGCACATGGACCGTCTGCGGGCGTCGCCGGCCCAGGGGCTGATTGGGGCACGCACCCAGCACCTGCCACACCAGCTTTATATTGCCCACGAAGTGGCCCGCCGGCATGCTCCCCGGGTTCTGCTGGCCGATGAGGTTGGTCTGGGTAAAACCATTGAGGCAGGTCTGATTCTTCATTATCAGCTGCAGACCGGTCGAGCCCGCCGGGCGCTGATTGTGGTGCCCGATTCACTGATCCACCAGTGGCTGGTGGAAATGCTGCGGCGTTTCAATCTGCGCTTTTCCATTATTGATCAGGCCCGGTACGACGACCTCAAGGCCGAAGAAGATGATGTCGACGCTCTGGTTAACCATATTTTTGGTGATGACGATGCGGTTAACCCGTTTGAATCTGACCAGCTAGTGCTGTGTAGCCTCGACTTCCTGGTGCGCAGCGAGAAGGCCCGCAAAGACGCAGTGGCGGCGGGCTGGGATCTGATGGTGGTGGACGAAGCTCATCACCTGGCCTGGTCGCCGGAACAGTCCAGCCCGGAATACGATGTGGTTGAGCAGTTGTCCGGTGCCAGCCAGGGCCTGCTGCTGCTGACCGCAACACCGGAACAGATCGGCGTGGCCAGCCACTTTGCCCGCCTGCGCTTGCTCGACCCGGCCCGGTTCCACAATCTGGAGACCTTCCGGGAAGAAGAACAGCACTATGAAGTGATCAATCAGGTGGTCCGGCGCCTGCAGCAGGCGCCGGATACTATCTCAAAAGACGATCGGCAGGCCCTGGCCGGTTGGCTGGGAGATGAGCTGGACGAATTGCTGGCCCGGAATGATGCCCACCAGGCGGTGATTGATGCGTTGCTGGATCGTCACGGCACCGGGCGAGTGTTGTTCCGGAATACCCGGGCCGCCATTCAGGGCTTCCCGGAGCGACAGCCGTTACCGGAACCCCTGCCGTGCCCGGACCTGTATGAACACCATCAATACGGTGTCACCGGGCTGGCGCTCGAGCAGTCAGTGGATGAAGAAGACTGGCTGGCTCAGGATCCCCGGGTGAGCTGGCTGGAGAAGAAACTGGCCAGCCTGCGCCCGGCCAAGGTGGTGGTGATCTGTGCCAAAGCCAGCACGGCCATGGCGCTTGAGCATTATCTGCAGTTACGGGCCGGTATTCGCAGTGCAGCCTTCCACGAACACCTTAGTCTGATTGAGCGCGACCGGGCCGCGGCCTATTTTGCCGATACGGAGCAGGGGGCGCAGGCGCTGATCTGTTCGGAAATCGGCAGCGAAGGGCGCAACTTCCAGTTTGCCCACCACCTGGTGCTGTTTGATCTGCCGGCCAATCCGGATCTGCTGGAACAGCGCATTGGTCGCCTGGATCGGATCGGCCAGACCGAAGCGATCCGTATTCACATCCCCTATCTTCAGGGCACCAGTCAGGAGGTACAGTACCGCTGGTTCCAGGAAGGGCTGAATGCGTTTGCCGAGAGCTGCGCCGTGGGTGTTGCTGTTCAGGAACATGTTCAGGGCCAGTGGCAGCAGGCCCTGGACGGAGACGAAAGCCAGTTGGAGCCACTGGTGGCGGCCAGTGCGTCTGAGGCGGCGCGTCTGAAAGACATATTGCACAACGGCCGGGATGCGCTGATTGAACTGAACTCCTGTCGTGTTGATGAGGCTGAGGCTTTGATCGCCGGGATCGAGGAAGAGGAGAACGCCGCTGAAGTCCGGGATTACATGATTCAGGCTTTCGATATCCTCGGCGTTGATCTGGAAGACCACAGTGAGCATGCGGATATCCTGAAGCCGGGCGAGCAGTTCCAGGCCGGTCTGGTGGCGGAGCTTCCGGAAGACGGGCTGACCGTTACCTGGGATCGTCAGCAGGCGTTGCAGCGCGAAGATATGGCGTTCATGAGCTGGGAGCACCCGATGGTTACCGGGGTGATGGATTCGGTGAATAGTTCCGGTCTGGGCAAGGCTGCCCTGGCCAATCTCTCGGTCAAGGCTCTGCCCCCGGGGACGCTCCTGCTGGAAGCCGTATTCGCGGTGCATTGTCCGGCGCCCGAATCGCTGCAGTTGACTCGGTATCTGCCCGTTTCGCCCCTGCGCCTGGTGGTGGATGTGAATGGCCGGGATCTGTCCAAGGCTCTGCCCCATGAAAGGCTGAATGAGCTTTGTTCCAATATCCGTCGACGCACGGCCCAGGCCATCGTGCCGAAAATCCGGGCCGAGGTGGAAACCATGGTCGACCACGTCGAGACACTGGCGGAGCCGCATCTGTCACCGCTTCGCGAACAGGCGCTGGCGAGGGTAGAAGACAGCTTCATGCCGGAGATTCGGCGTCTGGAAGCACTGCAGAAAGTGAACCCGGCCATCCGCAACGAAGAAATCGACTTCCTGCGCACCCAGCTGGATGCCGCCCGCAGTGCTGTAGAGCATGCGTCCCTGGCCCTGGAAGGTATCCGTGTGATTGTCACATCGTAATGGTGCTAACCGACTGAACACTGGTCATTATCTGGCGAACAGACATCTGTTAGGGTAAGTTGAACGTAACGAAGTGTAGTCAAAGGGCTCCGGCACTGGCCGGAGACTCCAATCCATGGAAGACAGAGAGATCCTGAGATGACTTTGATTCTTTTTCTGGTGGCTCTGGCCGGCCTGCTGTACGTGATGCGCCGGGAATCCGGTGCCAAACCCGCCATTGGCGTGATGGTTGTGGTAGGTGTGCTGTCCCTGTTTCTGGCCTCTGGCTGGCTTGCTTTTGTCCTTCTGGCGGGCGCGGCCGTTACCGCTGTTGCGGGTTTGCCCCAGTTCCGGCAGAGCTGGCTCACCCCTCGGGTGTTTGCCATGTTCAAGAAGGTGGCGCCCAAGGTGTCAGACACTGAGAAAGTGGCTCTGGAAGCGGGTACCGTTGGTTGGGATGGCGAACTGTTCACCGGTCGCCCGGATTGGCACAACCTGCTGATTAACCGCCACACCGGTTTGAGTGAGGAAGAGCAGGCCTTCGTCGACGACCAGTGCACCCACGCCATTTCCATGTGTAACGCCTGGGATCTGGCGGTTGAGCGTGCCGATCTGCCCAAGGAACTCTGGGATTTCCTGAAGAAAGAGAAGTTCTTCGGCATGATCATTCCGAAGGAATACGGTGGCCTCGGGTTTTCCGCCAAGGCCCAGACTGCAGTGCTGCAGAAGCTGGCCGCCAACGAAATGCTGATGGTCACGGTCGGCGTGCCCAACTCCCTCGGCCCGGGCGAGCTGCTGGTGAAGTACGGTACCGAAGAGCAGAAAGACTATTATCTGCCGAGACTGGCCGATGGCCGGGAAGTCCCCTGTTTTGGCCTGACCGGGCCTCGCGCAGGCTCTGATGCCACTTCGCTGCCAGACACCGGCATCGTCTGCAAGCAGGAAGTGGATGGTAAAGAAGTGGTGGGTATCCGCCTGAACTTTGAAAAGCGCTGGATTACGCTGGCGCCAGTCGCCACGGTGGTCGGGCTGGCGTTCCGGATGTTTGACCCGGACGGGCTGCTGGGGGACACCAAAGACTACGGCATTACCTGTGCGCTGATCCCCCGGGATACCGAGGGCATGGAAATCGGCCGGCGCCATTGCCCCATCGGGTCCCCGTTCATGAACGGCCCGATCAAGGGCAAGGATGTGTTCATCCCGCTGGACTATATTATTGGTGGCCAGGAAATGGCGGGCCAGGGCTGGCGTATGCTGGTTGAGTGTCTCTCGGTGGGTCGCTGTATCACCCTGCCGTCCGGTGCTGCCGGCGCCGCTGCCTATGCTGTGGGCACGGCCGGTGGCTTTACCCGAATTCGCCGCCAGTTCAATACGCCGGTGGCGGAGATGGAAGGGGTACAAGCCCCGCTGGCCCGCATTGCGGCTAAAACCTACATTGCTCAGGCGGCGGTTAATCACACCGCTAACATGATCGATCGGGGCGAGAAGCCGGCGGTACCGTCCGCTATCCTCAAGTATCACCTGACCGAATTTCAGCGTGAAATCCTCACCGATGCCATGGATGTGCACGGTGGTAAAACCGTAACCCTTGGCCCCCGCAACTACCTGGGCATTGGTTACAGTGGTGCGGCGGTGTCGATCACCGTTGAAGGCGCCAATATCATGACCCGCAGCCTGATGATCTTCGGCCAGGGCGCCATCCGTTGTCATCCGTATGTGCTGAAAGAGCTTGCCGCGAAGGACAATGACGATATCAAGGCGTTTGATGAGGCGTTCTTTGGTCATGCCGGGCTGATATTTGGCAATGCCGCCCGGGCCTTTACGCAGGCGTTGGGCCTGGGCAAGGCTGATGTGCCATTCGACAGTGCCTCCCGCAAGTATGCCCAGGCTCTGGCGCGGTTCAGCTCTGCCTTCGGCCTGTGTGCCGATGCGGCCATGACAACCCTGGGTGGTGAACTGAAAATGCGTGAGCTGATTTCGGCACGCCTGGGGGACATGCTGGCGAATCTGTACCTGGCTTCCATGGTGCTGAAGAACTGGCACGAAACCCAGCCGGTGGACGGCGAGAAAGAGCTGATGCAGTACAGCCTGGGCTACCTGCTGCATCGCACCGAGCTGGCGCTGGACGAGTTCCTCCAGAACCTGCCGAACCGGCCGGTGGCGTTGGCGCTGCGGGCTATCACCCTGCCGCTGGGATGCCGTTGGGATGCGCCCCATGATGATCTGGCGCGCAAGCTGGCCCGCTCCATCACCACCGATACTCCGGTTCGCAACAAGCTGATGGCTGGAGCCTGGACTACAGACGGCGAAGGCACGGTGGAGAATCCGGTCGCCCGCTATAACGGTTTGTTGAAAGACTACGACAAGGCCGAGCAGCTGTATCGGAAGGCCACCAAGGCTTACGCCAAGGGTGAACTGCCGATGACCGCACTGCATCCCGAGGAGCGTTTCGAGGCCGCCCTGGAGGCCGGTGTATTCAGCAAGGAAGAAGCCGACTTCATGCGCCAGTATGAAGAGGTGGTGCTGGAAATGCTCACCGTGGATGATTTCCCGTTTGACGAGTTTGCCCGTAACAGGGAAACCCTGATCGACCACAACCCGGCCTAAGGTGGCCGGGTAGCATGTGGTGGTCGGTTCTTGCAGTCAGCGTTGGTGCCGTTATAGGCGCCAACCTGCGCTGGGGGCTTGGGCTCTGGCTTAACGCCAGTTATCACGCCGTTCCCTGGGGCACACTGGTTGCCAACCTTAGTGGTGGCTGGCTGATTGGTCTGTTGATGGCTTTTTTCAGCCAGAGCAGCGTGCTTTCGCCGGAATGGCGCCTGTTTGCCGTGACTGGTTTGTGTGGCGCCCTGACGACCTTCTCGACCTTCTCGCTGGAGATGTTCGCCGCGCTTCAGGAAGGCAAGTGGGGCATGGCCCTGGTCGGAATTCTGGCCCATGTTGCTGGCTCTATCCTGATGACAGCACTCGGATTTCTGACTTTTTCCTTGGTGCGTGGGTAAGCCTGCGGGCCAGTCAGAATCTGTGGGTATCACTACCTACACAAATTATTGAAATTACGCTTGGCAAGCCCGAAATTCCAGAGTAGAGTGGGTTCGTAGGAAAGAATCAGTAAAGCAGTTCATGAATAAGACGTACCTCCGCAGTTAGTAGTGACCGTCCTGTTTTTGATCCCGCGAGTTCTGTTTTTCCGTAACACGCTGACCAGCACCCTATGAGTGTGTGGCAGCAGATAATATGATTGATTTCAGGAAGTTTAAGTATGTCTACTACTACCGGTACTGTTAAGTTCTTCAACGAAGCAAAAGGCTTTGGCTTTATCACTCGTGAAGGCGGCCCGGACGTATTCGTTCACTACAGCGCCATTCAGGGCTCTGGTTTCAAGACCCTGGCCGAAGGCCAGCAGGTCGAGTTCACCGTAACTCAGGGCCAGAAAGGTCCTCAGGCGGAGAACGTTGTTGCTCTGTAATCCCCTGAGGATTCAGCAATAACCCAAAAAAGGCAGCCGAGGCTGCCTTTTTTGTTGCCTGTTTATTCCCCGAAGATTTCCTCATAAAAGCGCATGGTGCCCTGCCATGAGCGCCGCGCAGCCGCTTCATCATAGGCGATTGGCATGTCGAACTCTGCCGCCACCTTATCGGCATTGGGATTGGTAAAGGAATGCTTCACGCCAGGGAAGCTGACCAGCGTCAGATCCACTTCGGCATTCTGCATTTCCCGAACCAGCCCGGCTACCTGTTCCGAGGGAACCATGTCATCTGCGCCGCCTGTGTAAACCTGCACTCTTGCTTTCACCGTGCCAGCTTCGGCCTGCAGCGGGCTGCCCAAGGCACCGTGGTAGCTGACTACGCCATCCAGATCCACGCCCATACGAGCCATGTTCAGGACCACGGCACCACCGAAGCAATAGCCCTGGGCAGCAATACGGTCTGGATCAACACTGTCATGGTTCTGCAGAAGTTCCTTGGCTTTCAGGAAGCGGGTTTTAACCTGCTCCATGTTGCTCGTGGCTTCCTGCATGAACTTCTGGGCGGTATCCGGATGGTCGGCCTGTTTGCCGGAGCCATACATATCCAGTGCGAAGGCGGTGTAGCCGGAGGCTGCCAGCTTTTCCGCCTGCTCCCGGGCAAACTCATTGTGGCCCCACCATTCGTGTACCACCAGCACGCCGGGGCGTTTCTGGTCAAACTCGTCGTCCCAGGCCAGGTAGCCGGTGAAGGTTTCGCCGTCTACGGTGTATTCAATGGTTTCGGTCTGCATTTCTGCAAGCGCCTGTGTGCTGGTCATAAAAAGGGAAAGGATTGCTGTGGGTACTGCGGTTCTGATGCGGATCATCGCGTTTGTTACTCCTTGCCAGGGTTGGTGACACTTCCATGATTACGTTGGCAGCCAGAAAATCGATCCAGACTCACTGGTGTGTCCTGTTCTCAGAACAAAACGGTCTTATAGGCCGGATCTGATAAGTAAAGAGAATCAATGCCGGCTTTCCCGAATCTGATTCTTGACTATAGTTAAGAACAGGAACGGTTTTAAGTCCGAAATGGTTCGGGCACCGTATCCACCCATACCAACAACAGCAATAAAGGGGGTGGTTTATGCTTCTGTCCCATGCGTTTGGTCTCTTCACCCACCCGGAAGATGAGTGGGTATCCATCAAGAAAGAACACGAACATCCAACTCGTCTTTATGTGGCGTACGTCGTCGTTCTGGCGGCCATAGCGCCAATCTGTGCCTACATCTCGACGGCCCATTTTGGTTGGTCTATCGGTAGCGAACGGCTGATCAAGCTCACCGAAATCAGTGCGCTCCAGATGAGCGTTCTGACCTACCTCGCCATGCTGGTGGGGGTCTTCGCCCTCGGGTACGCCATTAACTGGATGGCGAAAACCTATGGCGCCAAGGAAGAGCACGTGCCGTCTAACGGTATTGCCCTGGCAGCCTATTCCTGCACGCCACTGTTCCTGGCCGGTTTCGCGCTGCTGTACCCGGTGCCCTGGTTCAATGCTGTGGTGTTCCTGGCGGCGGCCTGCTACGGCGCCTGGTTGATGTACGACGGCTTACCGATCGTCATGGGCATCGAAAAGGAGCGGGCGGTCATGTACGGAGGGGCTCTACTCACTGTGGCACTGGTGATCCTGGTATCCACCCGTGTCGGTTCGGTCATTCTCTGGAATCTGGGGCTCGGGCCGGTGTTCGTCAGCGGCTAGCCAAACACGTTATTCACTCGGTCAAAACGGGAGCTTCGGCTCCCGTTTTTTGTGACTGCAGTCTGCTTGCGATGCACCTGTCGGAATTTGCCACAGCCCTGTCGCAATCCGGCAACGCGTTCTTCATATCTCTGGTCTAGCTTTTCAGGCCAACCGGTTTTGGTTTCCGGACACGATAAAAAGCATATGACGAACATGACAGGGGTGGACAATGGCTAGACTGACGAGACGGGATTTTCTGAAAGCATCGGCACTGGGTATGGGGGCGGCGGCGATTTCCACCGGCCTGGCGGGGTGTGTGCTGGACAGCGACGACAAACGGCGGGTTGATTTTACCCATGGTGTGGCCAGTGGCGATCCGCTACAGGACAGCGTTATCCTCTGGACCCGTGCCGTGCCCGAGCGTGGCAGCAAGGTGAAAGTAGGTTGGGAAATCGCCACCGATGCGGAATTTTCCTCGGTGGTGCGTTCAGGTACTGCAGAAACCACCGAAGCCCATGATTTCACCATCAAGGTGGATGCCCAGGGGCTGATGCCGGGCCAGCGTTACTATTACCGGTTCCGCTCCTCGGGTGCCACCTCTCCCGTAGGTGCCGCGACTACCTTGCCGGACGGATCGGTAGAGCAGGTGCGACTGGCCGTGGTGTCCTGCTCCAACTACCCGGCCGGTTACTTTCACGTATACCGGGAAGTGGCAAACCAGGCGGACCTGGATGCTGTGGTTCACCTCGGTGACTATATCTATGAGTACAGCAGTGACCCGGACAGCTATGCCTCGGAAGACGCTCAGGAGTTGGGCCGTACCTTCCCGGAGAACAATAACCGGGAGTTGCTGACACTGGCCGATTACCGCCGCCGGTATGCCATTTACCGGGAGGATCCGGACCTGCAGCTGGCACATCAGCGGCTACCATTCATTGTGGTGTGGGACGATCATGAAGTGGCCAACGACACCTGGCGCAATGGTGCTGAAAATCACGATGACTCTGAAGGCGATTTTGAGCAACGCAAACTGGCTGCTCTGCAGGCCTTCTTCGAATGGATGCCGATCCGGCCGGTAATCGAAGGCAACGACGAGGCCATCTATCGCAGCTTCCGCTTTGGCGATCTGGTGGATCTGCATATGCTGGATACGCGCATTATCGGGCGCGATCAGCAACTGGATTACCTGAACTATCTTAGCGAAGCCGGCCTGAATGTGGATCAATTCACGGCCGATGTGACCGATCCAAACCGGACACTGCTGGGCGCTGAACAGCGCCTGTGGTTGCAGAACAAGCTGGCCACGTCGACCGGGCGATGGCAGGTGCTGGGACAGCAGGTGTTGATGGGGCGTATGGATCTGCCTGCTGAGTTGCTGCTGGCGATTGCCACTGAAACGTTTGACGATTTGCCGGCAACACTTCAAGAACTCGCGACATTAAAAGGAATGCAGCTGCAGGGTATGCCACTGACGGAAGAGCAGGAAGCCCGAATCGGCACAGCCGCACCCTACAATCTCGACGCCTGGGACGGCTATCAGGCAGAAAGAGAAGTCGTTCTGGGCATGGCGCGGCAACTCGACAAAAACCTGGTGGTGCTGGCCGGAGACACACATAACGCCTGGGCCAATAACCTGAAAGATATGAATGGCAACCAGGTGGGTGTGGAATTTGCCACCGCCTCAGTGTCTTCGCCCGGACTGGAGGACTATCTGGGACTGCCTGATGCCATGATTGCCGATGCGGAGCAGGGCATTGGCCTGCTGGTGGATGGTCTGGACTACCTGAACATCAATCAACGTGGTTATATGGTGGTTACCTTCACACAGGAAGAAGCCCGGGCCAACTGGTATTTCGTGGATACCGTCAAGAGCCGGGAATACACCGTTGATAACAGCCGGTCCGCGGCGCGGAAGAGCTTGCCGGGCGCCGGGAATCGAACGGTCGATCCGGTATAGCCAACCGGGCGCGGCTATACCGGCCATCGGTTTGATCTGGCGCATTGGCGGTATCGGCAGAATCCTGTGTAGTTAACCCAGGCCTTATGCAGGGAGCAGGGATATGTCAGAAGTCAGTACGTCGGGTTCAAAGGGTTCGGTGGCCAGGGGGGAGCAGTCTCAGGCCTGGCATGCCATAGCCGCAGAACAGGCGCGGGTGTTTCTGGATGCACCGGAGCCTTTGACCGACGAAAGCGCGCAGGCCAGGCTGGAGACCTTTGGTCCCAACCAGTTACCAGAGGGTAGGACGTCCGGCCCCCTGGCCCGTCTCGGGCGCCAGTTACGTAATTTCCTGATCTACGTACTGCTGACCGCAGCGGCCATCACCGGTGCCCTCGGGCACTGGGTGGATGCCGGGGTGATTCTGGCGGTAGTGATTATTCAGACCCTGGTCGGCTTTATCCAGGAGGGGCGGGCCGAGCAGGCCTTATCGGCTATCCGTCATATGCTGGCTCCCCGCGCCCGTATTGTCAGGGCCGGCGGCCAGCATCAGGTGGATGCGAGTGAGTTGGTGCCCGGGGATACCGTGCTATTGGAAGCCGGTGACCGTGTGCCCGCCGATATTCGCCTGGAAAAAACCAACAACCTCAAGATTGAGGAAGCCATACTGACCGGCGAATCCGAGGCGGTGGACAAGTCCCCCGACCCGGTGGAGGAGCAGTCGGCTCTCGGCGACCAGACAGGCATGGCGTTCTCCGGAACCATGGTGGCCACAGGCACAGCCCGGGGCGTTGTCGTGCGCACTGGTACGCATACCGAGATCGGCCGCATTTCCGGCCTGCTGGCGGATACCACAAGCCTGAAAACTCCCCTGCTTGAACAGATGGACCGGTTTGCGCGGGTGCTTTCGCTGATCGTTGTAGCCGCCGGCATTATCATCTTTTTTGGCGGACTGGCGTTCAGTGGTCTGGAATTCCGGGAGCTGTTCATGGCCGTGGTGGGCCTGACGGTGGCGGCCATTCCCGAAGGCTTGCCGGCCATTCTTACCATTACCCTCGCCATTGGGGTGCGCCAGATGGCCCGTCGCAAGGCGGTAGTTCGCCGGATGCCGGTGATCGAAACCCTGGGTGCGGTATCGGTCATCTGCTCGGACAAGACCGGCACACTCACCCGTAACGAAATGATGGTGACCACGGCCGTGACTGGCGGTGAGCGTTATGAGATTACCGGCGAAGGTTATGGTACCGACGGCAGGGTCTGCCGGGAGGGCCAGCCGGTCACTGGCGATGGGGTGCTGGCTGAGCTTGCCCGGGCAGCTGCGCTGTGTAATGACGCCAGCATCATTGGCAAAGACGGGCAGCCTTCTATCCATGGTGACCCCATGGAAGCCGCGCTGAAAGTGTTTGCCGGCAAGGCGGAATTTGATCACCTGAACAGTGCCACCGCCTGGCCGCGAGTGGATGAGGTTCCCTTCGATACCCGCATACGGTTCATGGCCACATTGCACCACGACCACCACGGCCACGGTATTGCCTATCTCAAAGGTGCTCCGGAACGGATCCTGGCTATGTGCGCGCACCAGGTGTCCCCGGATGGTGGAACCGAGTCGCTGAGCAAAGAGCACTGGGAACAGGTCATTACGGAGATGGCTTCCGAAGGTCTGAGAGTGCTGGCACTGGCGCGCAGGCCAATGGCGAAAGGCAGCCGGGAGCTGGTGGTGGAGGAGCTGGAACAGGGCGCGGAACTGCTGGGGGTGGTGGGTTTGCTGGACCCGCCCCGGCAGGAGGCTATCCGGGCTATCGAGGAGTGCCATGATGCCGGTATTCGGGTGAAGATGATCACCGGCGACCATGCCTTGACGGCCGGTGCCATTGCCCGAAAACTCGGGCTGCGCAATACCGACCGGGTACTGACCGGCAATGAGCTGGATGAGCTGGATGAAGACCAGCTCCGGGATCTGGCCGGCGAGGTGGATGTGTTTGCCCGCACCAGCCCCGAGCACAAACTTCGGTTAGTGAAAGCGCTGCAGGCACTGCACGGTGTGGTGGCCATGACCGGTGATGGGGTCAACGATGCACCGGCACTGAAGCGCGCTGATGTCGGTATTGCCATGGGCGTAAAGGGTTCGGAAGCGGCCCGGCAGGCGTCATCGGTGGTGCTGCTGGATGACAACTTTGCCAGCATTGCTGCGGCTGTCCGGGAAGGGCGCACGGTTTACACCAACCTGCGCAAAGGCATCGCCTTCATGCTTCCGATTAACGGCGGTGAATCCGTCAGCCTGATCACTGCCTTGTTACTGGGACTCACGCTGCCCATTTCCGCCTTGCAGATTCTGTGGGTGAATATGGTCAGCTCAGTGCTGCTGGCCATGACGCTGGCGTTTGAGCCGCCGGAGCCCGGCGTCATGCGACAACCGCCAAGACCCCGGGATGAATCCTTGCTGCAGGGTTTTGTGGTCTGGCGGGTAGCGTTTGTCTCCCTGCTGTTTCTGGTGGGTATCTTCGCGGCCTGGTTCTGGGTGATGCATCGCCATCAGGATCCGGTGCTGGCCAGCACATTAGCGGTCAACACCCTGGTGGCGATGGAGGTCTTTTATCTGTTTGCGGTGCGTTATCTTGATAGCGCCTCAATTACCCTGCGGGGGGTTCTCGGCACGCCCGTTGTGCTGGCAGCGATCGCGGCGGTCGTGGCGTTGCAGCTGTTGTTCACCTATCTGCCCTGGTTCCAGAGCACCTTTACCACCGCTGCTCTGAGCCTGGAGCAGCTGGCATTTTCCGTGGTGGCCGGTGTCGTGGTCCTGGTGGTGCTGGAGCTGGAAACCGCGATACGCAACCGGCTCAAGGCAGCCCGCGGGTAATCACTCCCGGATCCCCCCGGCCCTCCACAGCGGCCAGTTCGGCGCTGGAAAGCCATTCTCCGGGAGGTTTGTCCATCACCTCGGCGCAGGCCGCCAGGGCATGGCCCCATGAGCAGCGGTTGGCGAACAGCATGCCTGCTTCATTCAGCGTGCCGCCCCGGTTGATATAACCCAGCACCCGGGATTGTCCGGGTTGCGGGAACAGTGTGTGCAGGTGTCCGCGGAACACTTCCGGCCGCATATGGGTCAGGGCGACCCGCCGGTGCATGCGATGAGGGAAAAGGCGCTCACGCTCAAACTCGGTCAGGCAGGAGGCCGCTTCCATCGGATCCCGGGGTTGGCGGAAGCGCCCGGGTTCCTGCAGGTAGACCAGCCGGAACGGTGTGCCGGTCTCGCGCAAACGTTCGCAGGCCCGTATGGCCTCGGAAAGCTGATAGGCGCCGTTGGCAATCAGCAGCAGGGGCTCCTCGCCAGCCGAGGTATCCTCGTCCACCACCAGGGCGCCATGTCGGGCCAATGCTTCAGCTTCGCTGCCATTGAACACGCACGGGCGCTCCCGTTTCGGGATAACGAGGCAACTGATGCGGCCCCGCTCCCGGTAAACCGATGGCAGAATCGCCAGGGCGCTGTTGTAGTCAGCCGGGAAAATCACCCGGGAGACATCGCTCATTTCTCCCAGTAAAGCCTCACAGAAGCTGGTGTCCTGGTGGGATTGCTCGTTCTTGCCGTTTTCCCATGTGTGCGAGGTGGCAATCACTGGCAGTCCCAGCCATTGGGGTGGCCGGCCCACTTCTTTCTGATGTCGGGCGAAGATCAACTCCTGGCGGATAGCGCCGAGCATTTTCACGCAGAAGGCTTCGTAGCTGGCCACCAGATTCAATCCCGCTTTATTGGCCAGGCAGGCAGAGACGACCGCCTCTTCATTCAGTGCCGTAATGATCTTGCCGTGTACTGACTCGGCCTCGTTCTCCGGGTCGTTTACGCGGTGCTTGAGGCTGTCGAGCACGCCTTTGAGTCGGTTGCTGGCGAGTTCGTCCGGGTTGCCGACCCTGGGCCGGAGCTCCGGGTTGTCCGCGACCAGAGCCTTGAAGAATTCATCAACGGCAGTCATGGGTGAGCATTTGTTCTGAGCCCAGGGCAAAACCGGAATGGCAGGTTCCGAGGGACGGCGAAGCGCCAGCGGGTGATCCCGCTCCAGTGGCCGGCCCTGTTGGCTGTGTTCATTCAGCTCGGATACCGCCAGGTTCAGCTCCTGCGGTTTTACCCAGAGCGGTGTTGCGTATTCATTGAACAGCTCCCGGGATATGGCATCCATACGAGGATTGCCGGGCAGAGGCAGATTGTGAGCTGCGTTTTCTCCGGCGCCATAGAAGCCATAGCCTTTCACGGTCTCTGCGATACCGTAGGGTATGCGAACCGGGTAGCCGGTCTCACCTTGTTGCGCAGCGGTGCCATGGGCTGCAAGTGCCTGCTCCATGTCGTACATGGCACAGACGAAGGCCGCGGGATCACGGCCGTCAAATCGTACCGGATCAAAGCCCCGGTGTTGCAGGTGCTGCTCAAACCGTTCCAGACCCTCACGGGTACCAAGCTCGGTTCGTTGTTCAATGCGCCGGCCATTGGCAATCATCACCGGCAAGACCAGTCCGCAGTCCTCCGCACGCCACCATCGGGGTATCCAGTCACTGCCGCGCTGTTCTTCAGCGGCGCCATCGGAGAGAAAGGCTACCAGGGATTCACCGGGCAGCGGCATATGGGCGTACTGCAATTCCGCAAACCCGAGATAGCCGCCTTCGATAATGCCTCCGGCGGTGTGGGGGTTCACGTGGCTGCCCAGGGGCGCAGCCATGGTACCATCCGGTTTCTGGCGATAGCTGTAGAAGTCGGAGGCCAGTCGCGACAAGCCCTCGGGTGCCAGGTAACGGGTGCGTTGCTCGGGATGCAGGTTGCCGGTCAGCACGTTGAGGGCATCCACGGCGGCCACGCAATGCCCTTGCCCCATCAGCCAGCTGCGGGTTGTTCCGGTCAGATTGTTGAGGGCCAGATAGGCCGCGTAGGCAGGCACCATGTTCAGGGCGCCTCCGGTATGGCCTTCCGGCGAGGCCTTGAAATCCTGAGCGACCAGGGGCGCGCCGGCAATGTCCACCCGGTTGCAATAGGTCATGTGCACCACCAGCCACAGGCCGGCGCTGGCGAGCCGGTCCAGGGCAATCAGCTTCCGGTAAACCGTGTCTTCATCCGGTTGGTGCCCGGCGCTGACCAGTTTGCCGGCCAGTTCCCGGACTCTGGCGGAGGTCTGCTCGGAGTGCCGGATAACGCCATAGCCCTGCTGCCAGCACTGGAAGGCTGAGCCTGGTGTTGCCTCGTTGGGCGCCGGAGCTTGTTCAATTGGCGATGACATGACGGCCTCCATGGCTGATGAGTGTGAAAGAAGTGTAAAACGGACCGCGGGCAGCCCCCTTGATGCAGGTCAGTCGTATCTGCATCTTTTAGCATGCACTGAGCTGGTGCGGGGCTTGGGTCAGTACGGTTTTCGGTATAGGATGGCGGTTCTGGACGCAATGATGAAAGGAATCAATCCATGAGTAAGGCCATTGTATTGCTGGGCGATCTCGGTATGGACCATGCGGGATTTCCGCCCACACCGGTGATTGCCGGTTCCCCCGATGTTCTCGTTGACGGCAAACCGGTTGCCCGGGTAGGCGATCCGCTGCAACCCCATTCGAAGCCCAAGCACCCGCCCCATCCCCGGGCCATTGCGGCCGGTTCCGGCACCGTGATGATCAATGGCAAGCCGGCTGCAGTTACCGGTGGTGCTGTATCCTGCGGCGGTGTCACCGTTGGCAGTGGAACGGTAATAATCGGCAGTTAACGGTTTTTGTGCTCCAGGCTGAACGGGCGGCCCCAGTAATAGCCCTGCCCATGCAAGCCCGGGAACTGGTGTAGCCAGAGGGCGATGGTTTCGTCTTCCACGCCCTCGACCACCACATCCAGATCCAGGGCTGTGCCCAGTTCCAGGGCCGCGCGCAGGATTTTCTGTCTCGACGGGTAATCCAGCACACCCTCCAGGAAACTCCGGTCGATTTTCAGCTCATCCAGCTCGAACTGTGCCAGGGCTCCGAGTGAGGAGTGGCCGGATCCGAAGTCATCCAGTGCAATCCGAAAGCCCATCGCGCTCAGAGTTCGGATGGTACTGCGGGCCGTGTCCGGATCGGTCATCATGGCGGTTTCAGTAATCTCCAGGCTGACATTGGCCGGTTCCAGCTTGTGCCGTCGAACGATGGCACCGGCTTCCTCGTGGAACAGGCTGTGGGCCAGGTCCTTGGCGGAAATGTTCACCGCGACCGTTATATCGCGGCCATACTGTTCACGGAGCTGGTGACTGTCCCTGCAGGCACGGTCCAGCACCCAGAGTGTAACCGTGTGAATGATCCCCACTTCCTCGGCCAGAGGAATCCACTGGCTGGGCGATATCCTGCCGAATTCCGGGTGCTGCCAGCGAATCAGGGCTTCCAGTGAGCCAATCCGGCCATCGCGGATGTTGATCTTGGGCTGGTACTCCAGCCACATTTCGCCGGAACGCAGCGCTTGTTCCACATCCAGCATCAGCATTTGCTGGCGGTATTGCCATTCGGCAATGGCCGGATCATAAACCACCAGCGGCAGGCTCTCGTCCAGTGAAGCAAAGCCGGCACAGGCGAGTACCCCGGCCGGTTCCGCGCCGTGTTCCGGGGCGTGGGCGACGCCAACCGAGGCGGCCCAGGAAAATGAAAAACGGCCTTCGCGGAAATTCTCGGACAACCAGCGGCTGATGGCCTGCAGGCGTTGTCTCTCCAGCGCCTCGTCGGGGTGGCGCAACAGGGCAAAGGCATGGTTAACGGTGTCCAGGGTCGCCACGCTGTAACCGTTGATCATCACCAGCTGATCGCCCACCGTTTGCTTGAGATACCGGTTGAGTTGCCGGAGATACTGCTTCAGGAACTCTTCTGCCGCACGGTAGCCCAGGGCTTGTTCCAGTTCATTGAACCGGGCCAGGCGGATCATGCACAGGGTGTAGGGCGTTTTATGGCAGTCCAGAGCGCCCAGGGTTTCCTCCAGCATGGGCCGATTGGGCTTGCCGGTTACCCTGTGGGTTTTCAGCAGGCGGTCATAATCGCGCTCAATGCTGGCCCGGAGTTTCTGTTCCTCCTGCACACGTATGTCCGAGCTCAGACGTTTCTTGCGCTCTTCCAGCAGCAGTTTACCCACACCACTGGTCAGGATCAGGGAGCCGGTGGCTGCGCCCAGGAAAAAGGCGGAGTCGGTCACCGCATTCACGGGTAGCCAGCCAACGGTACGAAGTGATGACGTGACAGCCCCGATCACGATCGCCAGTACCGACAGGGCATAGTAGCGGGCGTAAACGTGGCTGTTCAGCTGGCGCAGACTCAGGGCAAAGATGAACAGCCCGCCGACGGCACTGCTCATCAGGAAGGCATGTTGCCCCAGGAAATGAAACCCCAGAGGCGCAGCCAGCAGGTGCGCTCCGGCAAGAAGACTGAAGGCCCGGAGTATCCGGGCTTCAGTGCGGGCCAGTTGGAGGAAGTGTGGGGTGAACTCGCATAGCGCGATCAGGCACAGCGGCAGACTGATGTTGAGCAGGGCGTTGAGCTCTGGCAGCGCCGGCCAGATCAGCCACAGTCCCAGGCCGTCCATCACCAGCTGACTGTAGATAACGCTGATCATCAGCACACTCAACCAGGCCAGTCCCGGTCGGCCAAGCTTGGCGACGATGCTGAGGTTGAGTAACAGGGCAAACACCAACAGGCCGGTGACAAACGATTTCCAGGCGGTGATGGCAGTGCCAGCGCCGAGCGCCTCAGCGCTGTCTGACAGGGTGACCGGCAACAACACCGGGCCGTGATTCTGTACTTCCACCAGCAGCGTGGTGGTGCCCGGCTGCAGTGTGACTGGCCAGACCCACTGCGGCAACGCCAGGTAGCGTTGATCGAAGGGATATCGATCGCCCATCGCAGGCAGGCGTTCAATCTGGCCGTCCGGGTGAATCAGGGCCGGCTGCAGGTGATCCAGGTAGGGTGTGGGCACCGTCACCTGGCTGGTCGCAGGTTCTGACGCCGGGTTCTCAAGTGTCAGCCGGAACGTGGCGGGCTTGTAGGGGTAGCCGATTCCGGAATAGCGGGTATCCGTGCGGCTCCAGGCTTGGGATTGCCAGAGTTTGTCTTGCAGTACCTTGCCCAGGGGGTGGATCAGATATTCGATCTGGCCAGTGATGCGAGGGCCGGTTGCGGAGCTGTCGGTCTGGACAGAGGGACTGACCGACAGGGTCGGCAATTCCTGCCAGAAGGTGGTGGCAAGTCCGTACGTGATGGCCAGGAGAAGGATGACAAACGGAAATGATTGGTGCAGCCACGCTGGTAATCTGCCCGAGCGGGTTTCCCTGGAGAGAGTCTGGCCGAGCGACGGAGAGTCCATCCTGAACGCATCCTGAAACTGAAAAGCGGCACCGTTACACTCTGGTTACAATGATTAACGAGATGTAACGAATTGATTTGACTAATATTTTACATGAATTTAAGATTTTTTACATTTGCTGTTTAAAACGCATGATTGAAAATGAGACCTGCGCCCGGCCCATGTGCGCTGATATAGTTCGCGCTATCGATCAATTCCCAGTTAAGGCCCGAGAGGCAGGTAGTTCACCATGCGTTACTCCGTATTTCTCACTGTTGTCGTCTTTCTCCTGGCGGTGTCCTGCCAGAGTGCTGCCAGTCCGGAGCGGGTTCCGAACCTGGCGTCGGTGCAGGCAGCTGCGGCGGAGGTTGGCCAGGAGGGCTTGCTGTTCGGGAAGCATGCCGACCGTCCGGTGCCTGTAGCGTCGATTACCAAGCTGATGACAGCGCTTGTGGTGGTGGAATCCGGCCAGGATATGGACGAGTGGCTGACCTTCGAGAAGCGTCATGTCGAGGCTGCTGCGAACGCCTGGAGCAGGATCCGGGTGGGCTCTCAGCTTCGGCGCCGCGACGTGCTGCGGATTGCCCTGATGTCATCCGAGAACTTTGCTGCCTACACTTTGGCGCGTACTTATCCCGGCGGCTTTGACGGTTTTGTGGCCGAGATGAACGCCAAAGCCAAAGCCCTGGGGATGCTTCAGACCCGATTTGTTGACCCGACCGGTCTCTCTACCGGCAATGTGTCCACGGCAGCGGATCTGGTGATCCTGGCGCGTGCTGCGCTCAAGCATCCCGAAATTCGTGAAGCCTCGACCACCGGCTACTATCGGGCCGAGTTCCGCAAACCCCGGTACAGCCTGTCGTTTGGCAATACCAATGCGTTGGTGCATCGGGACAGCTGGGGCGTGAGCCTGAGTAAAACCGGATACCTGACGGAGGCGGGGCGTTGTCTGGTGATGGTGTCGGAGATGAACGGAACGCCCGTGATCACGGTTTTGCTGGACTCTCTGGGTACCCGGTCTCCGATGGGCGATGCCGGCCGAATCAAGCGCTGGCTTGCCACGGGTCAACCAGGTTCGGTGGCGCCGGCCGCGAAGCGTTATGCACAGGAAAAAAATTCAGCTCTGATGGCGGCAGAGGCAGAACAGTCTCGAACCACCACGGCGTCCTCACAATAAAGGAACAGCTCAGACCATGATTGAGATACTGACCACCGGTGGCACCATCGATAAGGTCTATTTTGATGCCAACAGCAAGTTTGAAATCGGGGACAGCCTGTTGCCGGAACTGTTGACGGAATCCAACATCCATGACGGCTATGAGGTTCGCCCCCTGATGCGCAAGGACAGCCTGGAACTGACCGATGCGGACCGTCAAACCATTCTGGCCGCAGTCAAGGCCTCGGCCAGCCAGCGTATCCTGATTACCCATGGCACTGATACCATGGCGCAGACCGCCGAGGTACTGAAATCGGTAGCCGATCGCACGATTGTGCTGACAGGCGCCATGCAACCCGCGCGTATGCGGCGCACCGACGCTATCTTCAACGTTGGCTTTGCCTGGGCCGCGGTGTCGCTGTTACCGGCGGGGGTCTATATTGCCATGAATGGCGAGGTGTTTGAGGCGGGTTCGGTGCGGAAAAATCTGGAAGCCCAGAGGTTTGAGCGCGCTTAGGTGGGTGGCGTTCACTCGGTCACTGATCGGATTTCCTGAGCTGTCAGTGCCCGGAATTCTCCGGGCGCCAAGGCATCGTCCAGCTCAATGCTGCCGATGCGGAAGCGGTGCAGGGCTTCCACGCGATTGCCAACGGCGGCCAGCATTCGTTTAACCTGGTGGTAACGGCCCTCGCTGATGGTCAGGTCGATGACCTTGTCGCTGTGTACACGGACCTCGGCGGGCCTGGTCGCCGTGGTTTCACCGTTTAGCATGACGCCTTTTTCAAGCGCCCGGCGGGCCTCGTCCGGGATAGCCTCAGCTAGCCAGACCCGATAGCTTTTGCGGCATTCCCGCCGGGGTGAAGTGACCGCATGGGACCATTGGCCATCGCTGGTCAGCAACAGCAGGCCAGTGGTGTCTTTGTCCAGACGCCCTGCCATATGAACCCGACTGGCCAGATTACCGGGCAGCAGGTCGAGAGCGGTTGGCTGACTGCTGTCAGTGGTGGCACTGAGCACCCCGGCGGGTTTATGCATCATCAGGTAGATATCGCCGGGTAAGGTAACCGGCGTACCGTCAAGATGAACAGATTGTTCGGCCTCCACCCGACGATTGGCTTGCCGACAGGTTTCTCCGTTCACCTTCACACGCCCCGCCGACACCACCTTTTTTGCCTCCTTGCGGGAAAGTTCTGTAGCGTTCGCCAGATACTGGTCCAGCCGCATCAGCAAGAGCTCCCCTGGTTGGGAACGGATAGGGTCGCCAGGCACAGTACCGGCACCTGGCCGGTCATTCGATCCCACAACAGGGGCAGGGCGGCCCGGTTCAGCGCCGGGCGGGGCAGGCGATCACTGGCGAGTGGTTGTAGTCCGCCTTCGGCGGTTTCCGCCAGGATGAAGGTGAAGGGGTGAGCGCCGGGTATGCCCAGCCGGATATCCGTTGCGGTTATCTGAGTGCCGTTCTGTTGGTAGTCCAGAAAACCGCCGGTAAACCATTCCAGCCGCCGGGATTCCGGAAGCTCGGCGACAAGGCGGGCAAGCTCCGGCTGCCGTGGGAAGCGTTCCAGCACCAGCTCATCGCTGGCATCAAGAAAACCGGTTACAACTTCGATTCTTTGCTCGGCATTGACTGCCGTGGCACGCCACAGAACAGTGTTGAATGGCATGGGCTGAACCATCAGGGCTGCCTGCTCCATACCGGCATTCGCCAGGGCCGGTCGCACGCGCTCGGTGATGATCTGCTGTGCAACCAGGGTCCAGCCGAGATAGAGACTGGATAGAAGCAGTCCGGCTGCAACGGTTCTCGAAGCCGGTGGTCGATACAGAAAGGCCAGGCAACCCGCCAGCAGTGGCAACGTATAGAGCGGATCAATGATAAAGATACTGTTGATCGCCACGGGCCGGCCAATGGGCCAGAACAGCTGGGTACCGTAGGTGGTAAAGGCATCCAGCAACGGATGCGTGAGCAGGATCAGGCCAACCAGAGCCAGCCATCGCTGATAGGAGATGAGCGGTTTCCAGCGCCACAGGCCCCAGGCGATGAGCAGAGACAGTGGCGCCAGAATAAACAGGGAATGGCTGAACCCCCGATGCTGGGTAAAGTTGGCAACGGCTGTGCCATAGTCAATGACTACGTCCAGGTCGGGTAATGTGCCGAGCAGGGCGCCGGTCAGAAGGGCTGATCGTCCCAGGGTTTTGCCGGCAACCGCGCCCGCAATGGAAGCGCCAAGTGCAGCCTGTGTGATGGAGTCCATAATGTCCCGATTCGTGGTGACTGGGTGATACCAGTATTATGCGCGGATTCGGGATTCAGATCACGGGAGGTAGCAGAATCGCCGGCAGCACAGGGTACTGCCGGCGAAGAGGGAGTTGCTCAGACCTTGCGGCGGCGCGCCAGGCCCAGGCCGGCCAGGCCGAGGCCCAGCAGCGCGAGAGTACCGGGTTCCGGTACGGAGCGAACGTTCAGCTTGGCCAGCAGATCGACAGAGGTTGCCTTGCCTTCCTGGGTTTCAATTTCATTCAGGCCATTGGCAAAGCCAAGCAGAGACAGAGAATAGATGTTGGAGCCGAACTGGAACTCGGAGCTCTCAATCATGTTGTCAAGAATAACGACATCATCAACGTCCTGTTCGACGCTCCAGCAGAATACCCACCAGCATTCCTGACCGACATTCGGTGTTTCGTTGTGAATGAAGTCAAAGGTATAGGGGCCGGTTACCGTGTTGTTGCTTACCGTTGTGGAGAAGGTGGCGAATACATCCAGGCTCACGCCGGTGATGCTTTCACCGGTAATCCGGTTGTTGAAATGTGTAAAGGTTCCCAACACAAACGGATCGTCTGAGGTGATGGTCTGTGGCAGGCTGGCAGGGCCCTGAAAACCATAGCCACTCTGTGGGCCTTCGTTGCAGGTTTTCCACCACAAGTGCCCGGTGCAGGTAACTTCGCCGGTTCCCCAGCGCAGGGTGTCAGTGCCCACGCCCGTAACGTTGCTGCCATTGCTTGGTGAGTTCCAGGTTCCTGAAACCGATTCAAGATCGACCGGGAAGGCCCAGGCAGTTGCGGCGAATCCAAAAGTTACCGCCGCTACGATTCCTTACATTAATTTAAGCATTGTCCACACCTTACTACTCACAGTTGTAGGATTGCCCGGAAATCGCCAGGCACTGTGAAAGTGTGTAGCTAAATGCGTGCCAGCATTTTTATCCTGAAAATACAAAGCGTTATAGCGCTGCTCTTCGCTAGCTGTAAAAAAACTGGACGCTTTCAGGAGCCGCTGTAAACCCCGAGAGCCGCTAATACCTGTTCTGAGGGAAAGCCGTCAGCCACCAGGCCCTCCGCTTTCTGGTACGCGCGAATGGCCTTGCGGGTGTTGGAGCCCAGGATGCCATCGGGTTCCCCGCTCGGGTAGCCTTTGTCATTCAGAGCCTGTTGGAGCTCCAGCACCTGATTTCTTGACAGCGCGGGCTGGTCTTCCGGGGGAGGGTTCTGAAGCTTTCCGGCGCCGGCTATCCGGTCGGCCAGGTGGCCAACGGCAATGGCGTAGAACTCGGATCGGTTCCAGCCCATGATCACCCGGAAATTACTGTATACCAGAAAGGCCGGGCCCTGATGGCCGCTGGGCACGATCAGGGCCGCTTCAATGGGTTCGTTGGCCAAGCTGTTTCCAAAGGCATCGGTGATCCCCATCTTGCGCCAGTCAGCCAGGGGCAGGCGACGGCCATCGGCCAGACTGAAATCAAAGTTGTCGGGTAACAGCACCTCCCGTCCCCATCGATAGTCGCCATTCCAGCCCATGGACTCGAGAAAACGACCGGCAGACATCATGGCGTCAGGCAGGCTGTTCCAGAGATCCCGGCGCCCATCCCCATCGGCGTCGACCGCGTGTTTCAGGAATACCGTTGGCATGAACTGCACATGGCCCATGGCGCCGGCCCAGGAGCCTTCCATCTGATCAGCGGGAATGGCGCCCTCGTCAATAATCCGCAGGGCAGCGATCCATTGTTCTGTGAAGAAGCTGCTGCGCCGGGCATCGCAAGCCAGGGTGGCGAGGGCACTGGGCACCTGCATCTTGCCGAAGTAGCTGCCATAGTTGGTTTCCAGGCCCCAGAATGCCGCCAGATAAGGGGCGGGAACGCCGGTTTCCGCGGTCACGCGGTCCAGGAGTTCACGGTGTTCTGCCAATAATTCCCGGCCTTTGCCGACCCGGGTGTCGTTAACCCGTCGGTTCAGGTAGTCGGCAAAGGTGGTAGTAAATTCGGGCTGTCTCCGGTCCAGCTCAATCACTCTGTCGAGGTGCACCACGCCGGCCATCACGGACTGCACCGTGGATTCACGCACACCGGCGACGACGGCTTTCTCTCCGAGCGCCTGTTTGCACTGCTCAAACTCCGGTGTGTTGGTTGTTTCGGTTTCTGCCCTGGCAACCAGCGCCAGCGTGCTCAGGGAAATCGCCACCAGGGAGCGGCGAATGGCAGTCCGGAAGGTCAGGTCGGGCACGGGAATCCTCGCAATAGAGTCATAAAGGCATTGGCTTCCATGTTAGCGCGTTTTCCGTGTTGGAAAATACCGCCATAACCTACAGTGCCGCGTGTTTTTTCGGTTGGGAATCTACTTATCGCCCTCCGGTTTTGTCGTCTTTTTGTAGCACTCCGGTCACGTCAAAACCGGGATGTTCTATAGTTGGAGCATGAGTGGAATCCGGAGCAGATGTCGTTATGGCAACACTGAAGGCGCTGGTCGTCGATGACGCCAGTTTTGTAAGAGATCTGGTGAAACGGACAGTGCGCCAGCGCTTTCCCGTCATTGAAACCACGGACGCCCAGAATGGCCGGCGGGCCCAGTCCCTGATGTCGAGAACCAGTTTTGACCTGGTGTTGTGTGACTGGGAAATGCCGGAGATGTCCGGGCTGGAACTGCTGCAGTGGATGCGCCAGCAACCGCAGTACCAGAAGGTGCCATTCATCATGATCACCAGTCGCGGCGACAAGGATCATGTGATTGAGGCGGTCAAGGAAGGGGTGTCTGAATACCTGGGCAAGCCTTTTAGCCCGGAGGGGTTGAGCAAGAAAATCATCAAGGTGATGGGTCGCCGCCTGAAGGACGCCATGGATCGCAGCGGCAAATCACTGGAAGGGCCGGCGGATGCGTTCAAGGAATCCGCCACCCTGCTCACCCAGAAGCGGGAGGCGCCGGCGCCAAGGCCGGAAGCCTCAAAGCCTGAACCCGCGGCTGATAACCCGCTGCTGAATGCTGGTAGCGCAAAAGCGGCTGCAGGCAAGCCTCAGGCCCGTGGTGTCATGAGTATGGCATCTGTAAGGTTTTCCGACAGTACCCTGAAGTCGGTGGTCAAGGACATTAACCTGACGGAAGTACGGGTGATCGCCAAGCGGGATCAGGAATTCCCGGGGATTCTCGATCAGGCGGTGGTCGATATTGACATGGGGGATGGCCAGATGGCTCGCCTGAACGGTTACGTGCATCAGCTGCAGGCGGTGGATAAGCGCCAGGATACCGACTTTGTCAGTGTCACTATCCGTTTTGTCGATGAAGACCCGAAGAAGCTGGAGGACCTGTCACGGTTCGTGGCCAGGTTCCGGGCCTCAAACCGTTAACTGAGGGTGTCTCAGTCCTCCGGGACTTGCTCGGGAATCCGTTCGACCAGGCGCTCCCTTGGAAAATGGCAGATAAACTCGCTGCCTTCGCCGACTTTGCTGCGAATTTCCAGGTTGCCGTCGTGATTGATCAGCACATGCTTGACGATAGCCAGGCCGAGGCCGGTTCCGCCGGTGTCCTTGTGGCGGCTGGGGTCGGCGCGATAGAACCGTTCGGTCAGCCTGGGGATATGGATCGGATCAATGCCGATGCCGGTATCCTTGACGGACAGATGGGCGCCTTCGCGATTGGTGCTCCAGGCAACTGTGATGGCTCCGCCGGCCGGCGTGTATTTCACCGCATTAAACACCAGGTTGGAAAACGCACTGCGTAGCTGGCTTTCATCGCCCTGCAGCAGGCGGTGGTCACTGATCTGAACACTGATCTGGTGGCCCTTGTCGCCGCTTAGGGCCCTTGCATCATGACAGATCTGGTTCAGCAGGGCATCGACATCGGTCAGCGTGTCATCCACCGTATGCTCGCCGGTTTCGATACGGGACAAGAGAATCAGATCTGTGATCAGGGCCTCCATCCGGGAGGCCTGTGCCGCCATGGTATTGATGGCCCGGCGCCACTTGGCAGGCAGCTCATCACCATGATCCACCAGGGTTTCAAGGTAGCCACTGATCACGGTCAGCGGTGTGCGCATTTCATGGGAGACGTTGCCGACAAAGTCCCGCCGCATTTGTTCAAGCTGATACAGCCGGGTGACATCCTTGGCCACGATCAGGCGATCGTCGTCGCCGAACAGGCTGATCTGGATCTGCAGATGGATGTGAGGCTTGGCAGGAGAATTGATTTCCAGAGGCTCGCGGTAATCCCGGGCGTCGAAATAGGCCTTGAACGCCGGGTTGCGAATCAGGTTATGAATGTACTGGCCCTGATCGGTGCTGCGACGGAAGCCCAGCAGGTATTCGGCCGAACCGTTCCACCATTCCATGGCGCCCCGGGCATCGGTCATGATCACACCGTCGCGCATGGCGTTGGTGGATTCCTGCACCCGGTTGATGCGGGCCCGGAGTCGATCCTGGGTCAACAGATGATTCTGGTTCAGCTTGTGCAGGTTGTCGAAGATATCACCCCACAAGCCGATGCTCTGGGGAGCCTCATCGGAAGCGCTGGGATTGCCCAACCACTGGTACAGGCGCCGGGCCTGGATCAGGGTCCACCAAAGGTAGGCAACAAGCCCCACCAGCAGCCCGTAGAGCGGTTCGCCGAAATAGAACCCCACCAGTGTGGTGCCTGCGAGTGCGGTGATGATCAGTCTCAGGTAACGGGACCAGTTGTGTTGCATCCACTACTGCCTTGTCGTATTGCCGGTGCTGATGCCGTGATCGCCGGACGATGAGGGGCGGCCCGGGCTGTCTTCAGGGAGAAAATCAGGCCACTTTGGTGGAAAACCGGTAGCCCGTTCCCCGCACGGTCTGAATCAGATGATCGTACCTGTCTCCCAGCGCCTTGCGCAGGCGACGGATATGAACATCGACGGTGCGTTCCTCGACATACACGTTGCCGCCCCAGACCTGATCCAATAGTTGAGACCGAGTATAGACCCGTTCCTGGTGAGTCATAAAGAATTGCAGCAGCCGGTACTCGGTCGGGCCCATATTGATGGCACCTTCAGCCGTGGTTACACGGTGTCCAACCGGGTCCAGGGTCAGACCGTCCACTTCGATGGGGCTGTCGACACCCGGAGGTGTGGCACGACGCAGGACCGCCTTCAGGCGGGCCACCAGCTCACGAGGGCTGAACGGCTTGGTGATGTAATCGTCGGCACCGACTTCCAGGCCCTGAATCTTGTTATCTTCTTCCACCTTGGCGGTCAGCATGATGATCGGGATGTCGGCGGTGGCCTCTTCTTTCTTTAACCGGCGCGCCAGTTCGACACCGCTTGTGCCCGGCAGCATCCAGTCCAGCAGGATCAGGTCGGGCTGCTTGTCGATAATCAGGGCGTGGGCTTCACGGGCATCCGCTGCCTCCAGGTAGTCGTAATCCGCCATTTCGAGCGCAACCGCAATCATTTCCCGGATGGGCGCTTCGTCATCGACGATCAGGACAGTTTTTCCACTCATATGCATCAACCTGTGTCAGACCTCGGGAGTTCTCTGATCAGAGGTGCGAACACACTCCCTTGTAATGTTGCCGAGTCATTACAACGCGTCTTTGTTACAAGTATATGACATGGGCGGGTAGTCAGAGCGCCAGATCCAGCGCCAGACCCAGAAACACCGCAAAGCCGGCCCAGTTGTTATTGAGAAATGCCTTGAAGCAGTCTTCCCGGCTCCGCTCCCGGGCCAGGTACTGGTGGTAAACGAAGAGTGTGGCCATGGCCACAACGCCGAGGTAGTAGAAGGAGCCCAGTTCTGCCCGCTGGCCAACCATCACCAGAATCACCACCACCATGGTCTGCAGCAGAGCAATGATCGCCCGGTCGGCCTCGCCAAACAGAATGGCGGTAGACTTGATGCCGACCTTCAGATCGTCATCCCGATCGACCATGGCATAGAGGGTGTCATAGGCGACGGTCCAGAGCACATTGGCGGTGAATAGTAGCCAGGTGAGTTGGCTGAGCTGATTGGCCTCGGCAGCCCAGGCCATGGGAATGGCCCAGGAAAAGGCGGCGCCCAGAAACAGCTGGGGTAAATGGGTATAACGCTTCATAAACGGGTAGATAAAGGCCAGCAGCGCACCACCGAAAGACAGATACAGGGTCAGGGAGTTGGTGAACAGCACCACCATCAGAAACGACACCAGGCACAGCCCGGCAAACAGAGCGACGGCCTCCCAGGCGCGGACCCGGCCGGCGGTGAGCGGGCGGTCTTTGGTGCGTTTGACGTGGCGATCCCAGTCCCGGTCGGCAAAATCGTTGATGGCACAGCCCGCGGCCCGCATGAAAAATACGCCCAGGGTAAAGATCAGCAGGTTGGCAAATGACGGAGCCCCCTCGGCCGCCAGCCAGAGTGCCCAGTAGGTTGGCCACAGTAGCAACAGAGTGCCGATTGGGCGGTCGATGCGCAGCAGTCGTGCGTAATCCGCCAGGCGGGCATGAACATGGGTGGGCAGGGCGTTCTGCAACATAGGAGCTGGTATCCGCTTGTCGATGCGTGAGAGTGCACCCGATTATAGCCAGCGGCAGCGGTAGGGTTAACCCTGGTTGTGAGACTGGTATAGCCGGGGTAACAGGTATTCCCCCACCAACAGGGCGCAGGAACCCCGGTGGAACAGGGATCTGCGGGCAAGGCGAGGGTGGCTGTTGCTGCGGACTTTGCAGAGCCCTGTTTCCAGTGGCCCCCGCTGCCACTCGGGGCTGCTGAACAGATAGGCGCCCAGTGGCTTGTTGCCAAGATTGCGCAGGCGGCGGCCGTGGCCATGCAGACAGTTCTGTGGGATCACTGTCCTGGCCAGCACCCACGGACGGCCGTCACCGCAAAGGCGAACTTCCCGTACCCAGGCGAGCTGGCGCGGTGCCAGGTTCAGGCGCTTGGCCTCTTCAGGGGTTGGGGGCGAAAAACCCTCCCTGAGAATCTCAACGTGAAAGCGCTCCTGACATTTTTGCTGCAGGGCCCGGGTAAACGACCCCTCTACCGTTAGCCAGTAGCGGGCCGGGCCATGAACCTCAGGACAGTAAAGGCCGGCCGCCGCCAGCGACCGGTACCAGAACGTGGGAGGTATGCTCAGCTCGGGGGGCTGGTCACAGTCCTTTAACGGCATAGATTCCCGGAGCGTTGCGCCAATAGCCTTTGTAATCCATGCCATAGCCGAACAGGAATCGATCCTCAACGTAAAGGCCGGTAAAGTCTGCTTTCAGGCCGGGGCGTGCCTTGCGATCGTGCTCCTTGTCTACCAGCACCGCAGTCAGGACCTCGCTGGCACCATGGGCCAGGCAGTAATCTGCAATGGCGCACAGCGTCGTACCCTCGTCCAGGATGTCGTCGACGATCAGAACCGTGCGGCCTTTCATGTCGGCTTCCGGCTGCAGCTTCCATTCCAGAATTCCGCCGGTGGTCTCCTGGCGGTAGCGGGTGGCATGCAGATACTCGGCCTGAACCGGAAATTTCAGTCGTGGCAGGAGCTGACCGGTCAGGATCAGGCCGCCGTTCATGACGCAGAACAACAATGGGTTGCTGTCTTTGAGGCGATCGGTGATGGCGCTGGCCATGGTGTCGATGGCGGCATGCACCTGCTCTTCGGGAACCAGGCAGTCAGCGTCTGCCATGACCTGGTTCATTTCAGCGACGGTATCGGTCATAACGATCGGGTCCTGTCCAAAACGGCGGATTATACCGAAGTGGGGCGATCGAAGGGAGGGGCGTGGCGGTATTGCCATGTCTGTAATTATGGCTATTGGCAGAAAACCCCGGGCCCGGCTGTCGGTGCTGGCATTGGTCAATACCGGTGTCGCGGTTATGATGGCAGCCAATCGGGTGAGTGGTGGTCGGCTGGAACTCGGTCGCATTTTGTGACCTTTCTGCTTGATTGCTCTATTGTTCGACAATAATATCCTCGCAGACAAATCGGTGGGAGCTAGTTATGAAGAAGTGGCAGTGTGTGGTGTGTGGTCTGATTTACGATGAAGCCGAGGGTTGGCCGGAGGATGGCATTGAGCCTGGCACCAAATGGGAAGACGTGCCCGAGGATTGGGTTTGCCCGGACTGCGGTGTGGGCAAGGAAGATTTTGAAATGATCGAAATCGGCTAAAGGCAGGACAGAGTCATGACCGAGCAGACACCTATTGTGATCGTTGGTACCGGTTTGTCGGGTTACTCACTGGTACGGGAATTTCGCAAACTGGATAAGGAAACCCCGGTCATTATGGTGACTGCCGACGACGGCGTCAGCTATTCCAAGCCTATGTTGTCGACCGGCTTTACCAAAGACAAGGACGCGGATGGTCTGGCCCAGGCTAACCCTGAGGCTATGGCCGAGCAGCTGGGGGTGGACATTCGTCCCTGGTCCACGGTTACGGGCATTGATACCGATGCCCATGAGCTCAAGCTGGGCGACCAGCGCATACGTTATGCCAAGCTGGTTCTGGCCTGGGGCGCCGACGTCATCCGCCTGAGTCTGGATGGTAACGCGCAGGACCGGGTTCATTCCATCAATGACCTGATGGATTACCGTGCCTTCCGTAAAGCCCTCGCCGAGGGCAAGCGGGTCGCGATTATGGGGGCGGGCCTGATCGGGTGTGAGTTTGCCAATGATCTGCGCAATGGTGGCTACGAAGTGGATGTGATCGCCCCGGACCCATCGCTGATGCCCAGCCTGCTGCCGGAGGCAGCCGCCGGTGCCGTGCAGGCCGAGCTGGAGAGGCTTGGGGTGCGGTTTCATTTGGGGACGGTGGTTGAGCGGGTAGAGCACCAGGGCAGTGGTGTCGGGCTGACGCTCGGTAATGGTGAGCAACTCCAGGCCGACCTTGTTGTCTCTGCAGTGGGGCTGCGCCCCCGCACTGAACTGGCCCGCGAAGCCGGGATCCGTTCCGGCCGGGGTATTCAGGTGAACCGGGCTCTGGAAACGTCCGCACCGGATGTCTTTGCCCTGGGTGATTGTGCCGAAGTGGATGGGCGCGTTCTGCTCTATGTGCTGCCGTTGATGGCCTGTGCCCGGGCGCTGGCGAAAACTCTGGCCGGTACGCGCACGGAAGTCAGCTACGGCACCATGCCGGTGATGGTAAAAACACCCTGTTGCCCGACCGCAGTCTGCCCACCACCGATGGATGCCGAGGGCGAATGGCAGGTGGAGCAGGACGGGGCTGATGTCAAAGCCCTGTTCCGGAGCCCGGACGGCGACACGCTTGGCTTCGCAGTGACCGGCCGGTTTGCTCTGGAAAAGCAGACACTGGCGAAGGAAGTCCCTCCTATTCACCGGGACTGAAGCCTGCGGCTACCAGTGAGGTTGGCTGGTAGCCGTTTGTCGTCTTTGGCAGTTTCAGCCGTTGCGAAATTTTCCTGTCTGGGGTAGAAAACCCGTTCGTGAGCTAACAAAAGACAGGAGCGCGCATGCTGGATGTAACCCGAAAACTGGTGGAGTTGCTGGATCTTTCCCCGATCGGAGACGATCATTTTCAGGGCGACAGCGAGGATCTGGGCTTTCCGCATGTATTCGGGGGGCAGGTTCTGGGGCAGGCCCTCATGGCGGCCAGCCGGACTGTCGAAAATCGCCTCTGCCACTCCCTGCACGCCTATTTTCTGCGCCCTGGCAATCACAGCATGCCGATCGATTATGAAGTCCAGCGGGTTCGGGATGGCGGCACGTTCTCGGTGCGCCGGGTGATTGCCCGTCAGGACGGCAAGGAAATCCTGACCGGTTCCATGTCGTTCCAGGTCGCAGAAGACGGGTTGGATCATCAGGTTGCCATGCCGGCAGCGCCGGATCCGGATACACTCAAGTCCGAGCAGGACTGGGGCAAGCTGATCGCAGATAAAGTGCCGGAGAAAATGCGGGACATGCTGACCCGTGACCGGCCCATAGAGATCCGTCCGGTAGACCCGATGAACCCATTCAAGCCGGAAAAGCGCCCGCCCCATCGCCAGAACTGGTTTCGGGCCCTCGGACCTTTACCGGATGACCCGGTACTGCATCGGTGTCTGCTGACTTATGCCTCTGACTTCTCCTTTCTGGGAACGTCCCTGACTCCTCACGGGCGCACCTTCATGAGCAAGAACATGCAGGTTGCCAGCCTGGACCATGCCATCTGGTTCCATCGGGATTTCCGTATGGATGACTGGCTGCTTTATGACAAGGACAGTCCGAGTGCCTCGGCGGGCAGGGGCTTCAATCGGGGCAATTTCTTTACCCGGGATGGTGTTTTGGTGGCCTCCACCACTCAGGAAGCACTGATCCGGGAACGTAAGGCCTGAGGATTGTAGTTGCCGAGCCAGTCAACCATTTCGTTAAAGGGTAGCGGTCGGGTTAGGAAGTAGCCCTGTATCAGATCGCACCCCATGTCGTGCAGCAGTGACAGGGTTTCCTTATCCTCCACCCCCTCGGCCACCACGGTGTAGCCGAGGCTGTGGCACATATCGATGGTGGTGCGCACGATCACTCTGTCCTGCTCCCGTTCCGCGATATCGGTAATCAGCGAACGGTCGATCTTGATTTCTCCAGCTGGCAATTGCTTGATGTAGGACAGGGATGAATAGCCGGAACCGAAGTCGTCAATGGAGAGGGGAATGCCTGCGGCATCAAGCGCATTCAGCGCCCGCAGGGAATTGGTGGGGTCCTGCATCATGGAGGTCTCCGTGACCTCGAAAGTGATGGCCCCGGAGTGGATCTGGTAGCTTTGCATCAACCGTTGCACGAACACGGCAAAATCCGGTTCCCGTAGATTGTTGGGCGAGATGTTGACGGCGATTCCGGCATCCCAGCCGATCTCCAGCAGCCGCCCGCGCATTTCCAGCGCCTCTTTCAGTACCCAGCGCGTCAGCGGTTTGATTAGGCCGGTCTGTTCGGCCACTGCGATGATTTCATCGGGCCGAACCGGCTGTTCCCGTCCTGGCCAGCGAATCAGTGCCTCAAATCCGGTAATAGCGCGGGTACGCAGGCACAGCTTGGGCTGCAGGAACAGAGTCAGCTCGTTGTGATCGATGGCGTGGCGCAGGTCGGAGACCAGAGTCAGTCGGTCGGCGCTGTAGGAGTCCCGGGAGGATTTGTAGTAGGCAATTCCGCGGTCTCGGGCGCGGTCAGAACCTTCGGCGATCACCGCCCGGCGAATCAGGGTGTTGGCATCGTTTCCGTGAGTCGGGTAGAAAGCCACGCCGAGCTGTGGGTTCAGGGGAACCTGCATGCCAAGGAAATCTACCGGGTAGCGGATCTCTTCAATGCTGCGCAGCACGATTCTGGGTACCGACAGCGCCTGGTCAGCATCCACCACAAAGGCAAAGGTTTGCGGGTCGAGGCTGGCCAGGAAGAAGGTTCGGTTGTCGGTCTGCTCCAGAGAGATGGCCCCAGGTACATCCTTGATCACCGCGTTGTAGTGTTTGGAGGCCAGCTCCAGTATGCGGTCGGTGTTGCGGTGGCCCAGGGTCTTGGTGACCGCATACAGGTTGTCCAGATGGATGATGACCACGCCGAAGCGTTTGCCGCGCTGGCTCCGGATCAATTCGTTCAGGCGCATTTCATAGCTGCTGCGGTTAGGCAGGCCGGTGAGCGGATGATGCAGGGCCTGGTCCATCAGCCGGAGTTCGGCCGCGCGTCGGGCTTCAAGCGCCTTCAGTTCAGCCTCCTGGGCCAGCACTTTCTCCTGGCGTTCGTGATATATCCGGATGGCAAGGGCGAGGCTGAGGAGTATGGCCTGGAAGGCCGAGCCCAGCTGCATGCCATACACAGAGAAGAAGCTGGTGGCAATCAGACCGTACTTATTGGCGGCGGTAATGGCACTGCCCAGAGTGACGGCCCCCCAGGCCAGAGTGTAGTAAACCGCCTGTGGATTGCCTCTGGCCCACTGTATCGGTCCGACAACCGTTAACAGCAGGCAACTCGGCATGGCCAGAGCGACAGCCAGTCGGATACCCGTGCCATAGTCAATCACAGTTGTGGCAAGAGCAAGAGCCAGGGCGCCGTTTAGTAGGATAGTGCCGAGTATGAGTCGATCGA
>CETO01088884.1_pt1 | contig 47104 bp, 45 predicted proteins | sample 531351 | NCBI WGS metagenome assembly CETO01 (sample SAMEA2622678, study PRJEB7988) | marine metagenome | isolation source: saline water (ENVO:00002010), including | reverse complement strand
TTCTACACCACTGACAAAAACAAGCGTAACATGCCGGGCAAAATGGAAATCAAAAAGTATGATCCAGTTGTTCGTAAGCACGTTATGTTCAAAGAAGCCAAAATCAAGTAACAAAACTTGCTTTTGTCTCCACGAAAACCCGGCTTGTGCCGGGTTTTTTGCGTGAACAGAATTCAATGCAGTAGGTAGCGAACATGGCCAGAATGTCGAAGCGAGCATTTAATAACGTGGTAATTTTTGCCATGTTGGGCATGATCTTTTTGTTTAATATTAACAGCTTTCTACCGTCGGCGTCTGCGCCGGCTTCAATTCCACTGCTGCCGCAAGACGGTTATGTACTGAAAATCGAACAAGGCAGCCATAAACTCGAGCGGGTGGGCCAGCAATGGCGTTGGAGCGGGGTTAGACAAACCTTGGCCAGTACCCCCGAGCAACATATCGACGTGTGGCGACAGGCCACCATGGACATGGCAAAGCCGCCCAGAAGCGTTTTGCAAACCGAACCCCTTATTACGGTTGTATGGCTGGCTGGTGCAACACAGGGCCGGGTGTACGCTATTGTGCCCGCTGCCAACAAAGTGTGGATCCAGTTTGACAGCGATTGGTACATGCTCAATCAGGTTACTATCGATGAGTTGTTACCCTGGTTAGGTGATTCGGAGGAAATGTAGTGCCTGAGTTACCAGAAGTCGAAGTCTCCCGTCTGGGCATCGCACCGCATCTGGAAGGGCAAACCATTAGTCGGGTTATTGTGCGTGACGCCCGATTGCGCTGGCCGGTGCCAGAGGCTATTCAACATGCCTCGGGCAGTGAAATCCTGGCGGTTAATCGCCGTGCAAAATACCTGCTCATTCAGTTAAGTAATCAGGCCGTCATCGTGCTTCATTTGGGCATGTCGGGCAAACTCCGCGTGCTGCCAGCAACCACGCCGCCGGTGAAACACGATCACATCGATATTGTTCTGGCTAACGGTATTTGCTTGCGCCTCAACGATCCACGTCGCTTTGGCGCCTGCCTGTATCAGCAGCCCGGTGACGCGCCAAGTAAACTACTGGCGAATCTGGGGCCGGAGCCCCTTACTGAAGACTTCGATGCCCAGCGCTTGATCACGTTGTCAAAAGGCAAGCAGGTGGCAGTGAAGAATTTCATTATGGACAACGCCGTGGTGGTGGGGGTAGGGAATATCTACGCCAACGAAGCGCTATTCATGTCTGGCATCGATCCGCGTCGCAAGGCCGGAAGAGTGAGCGCTAAGCGCTATGAAGTGCTTACGGAAGCCATTAAGCAGGTGTTGGCGAAGGCCATCCGCCAAGGCGGTACTACGCTCAAAGACTTCACTCAAAGCGATGGCAACCCCGGGTACTTTGCGCAGTCATTAAATGTGTATGGCCGCACCGGAGAGCCTTGTTTAACTTGTGAGACACCCATTAAAAGCGTGGTGATTGGGCAACGGAATACCTTTTACTGCCCAACCTGCCAGTCCTGAGCGCTCGGATAGTGCTGATCTAACGTTTGTGGAGCTTTTGCTCTAACGCGTCTTTTACTACCGGATCGCAAAACTGCCCGACATCGCCATGGTGTAACGCCACTTCTTTCACCAGAGTCGATGAAATAAACGAGTTTTCTTCCGACGGCGTTAAAAACACACTTTCCAAATCGGGGTTCAGTCTGCGGTTCATGTTGGCCAACTGAAACTCGTATTCAAAATCCGCAACCGCCCGCAAGCCCCTGATCAAAATAGTCGCTTGCTGCTGGCGAGCGAATTCAGCCAGCAGGCCGGTAAAGCCTACCACGGTAACATTGTCCAGATCCTGGGTGACGGTGGTAATTAACCGTACGCGCTCGTCCAGCGTAAACAAGGGCTGTTTACTGGGGTTGGCCGCAATGGCCACAATCACTTCATCAAACATACGGGCAGCACGCTCAATTAAGTCGGCGTGGCCATTGGTGATCGGGTCAAAGGTACCGGGATAAATAGCTCGTGTTTGCATAGTGATTACCAAATGAATATGTAGGGTAGAGAGCCGACACTAGCGGGAATTCGGCGAACTTGCAATTGGCTGCTGATAGCCGTTCAAAAGCGCCTGCCAGTTGTCGTCGTTATAGTAATAGGTTGATGCCGATTTTGCCTGTTCTTTTAGCAATGAGCGCTGCAGACGCTCCAGGTTGCCGGGCTTCCACTGATGACCGCTTTTCTGACCGCACTTATCGAAGTCAATGAGCCAGAGGGCGTCTTCGTCATCAATGAGAATGTTATGGATATTCAAGTCATGGTGATACACCTGAATATCGTGCATGCGGCGGATGACCTCACCCATGGCCTGCCACAGTGTATTGGGCATTGCATTGCGCTGGATGCGCTGGTGGACTTCCTGACAGCGCGGGATCTGTTGCATCAGGATGGCGGCTTCATAAGCCAGTCCAAAACGACTGACTCTGCCAGCTAATCCCAATGGTACGGGTAATCCCGCTTGGTGCATGGTGTGCAGCAGTTGCAGTTCGCGGAACGGGCGGGTCGCGTCTAAGCCGTTATACATAAACCGGCGCTGAGAAAAATGCCTGACAAGCCCACCTCGGCAATAGGTGCGAAGCACCATGGGAGCCGGTTCGTTAATAATGACCGCCTCCCCGCGTCCGCTGTCGGGCTTACCATGGGCACGTTGTGTCCAGTAGTCAGTTTGCAGCCACTGCGCATCAGGTGGCGATATACCTACTTCTTCGCATGCCTGCAGGTTGTAAAGTACGACATCGCGGCCTTGTTGTGTGGGTGCCAGATCAATCAAACGGGTTTTTCTCAGACATTAGACTTGTTTCTTGCCCCTGATTGTAATCAAATTACGGTGGTTTATCAGTGTTATGTGGAAGTTTATTTGTCTACCCTCAGTAAAATTACCATCCCGACAAACGGGTCGTTATGCCTGCTACGGCTTTCTGCCATAGGTGATGTCTGCCATGCGGCCGCGATGGTGCATCGCATCAGAACGCATCGCCCGGATATTCGAATAACCTGGATCATTGGCAAAATCGAATACCAGTTACTCAAGGGCATGGATGGGGTGGACTTTGTGGTGTACGACAAAAAAAACGGCCGCCAGGGCATGAAAGCCATCAAGGCACAGTTCAAAGACACGCGCTTTGATGTGCTTTGCATAATGCAAATTGCACTGAGAGCGAATTTATTGTCGAGGGCAATTCGGGCTAAAGTCCGGTTGGGTTTCGACAAAGCACGCAGCAAGGAAGGACACAGTTTATTTATCAATAAACGCATAGCTGCGCAACATCAGCCTCATGTGCTGGAGGGCTTTATGGCCTTTGCCGACGCCATGGGTATTCCGCCGGCTGAAGAGCTGCAGTGGTCATTGCCATTGTCATCCGATGATCTTCAAGTCGGTGTGGCATTGGCCGATAACCTTGGGGACTATGCGGTTATCTGTCCGGCGGCGTCTAAAGCAGAACGCAATTGGACTGCAGAAGGATACGCAAGTATAGCTAACTGGCTTGTAAACCAAGGCCTTAAGGTATTATTGTGCGGAGGACCTGCACCTTTAGACAGGCAAATCGGCGATGCGATCCTGGCCGCAGGTGCAACAGTAGAGCAGGACCTGATTGGGAAAACCACACTGAAAGAGCTGGCGGGCGTGTTGGCCCGTGCAAAAGTGGTGGTTGCCCCTGACACCGGGCCTGCGCACATGGCAACGACGGTGGGCACGCCAGTAGTGGGCTTGTATGCCCACTCGAACCCTATTCGTACCGGGCCGTATTTGAATCGCGACGAGGTCGTGTCTGTTTACGCCGATTGCATAGCGGAACAACACGGTAAACCGTGGCAGTCGCTGCCTTGGGGAACGCGTGCCAAAGGGGAATCTCTGATGGCGCGAATTCAACCTGAACAAGTGGAAAACGTACTTGCAAAAGTACTTAATAAGTAGAAATTTGGAGGCGAACGCTTTAATTATTGCTGTTCTTTTCTACACTTATAAAGGTCATTCAACTTCAGCATGATCCGAAAGCTGAACCGAGGATTTTCCAGGCTAACCCAGTGGTCTGATTGTTAAGGAGCAACATTGCAAAGCGGAGTGAGTCGAACGCTATTAATCGTATTGTTTATCCTGGTGTTTTGCCCGCTAAGGGCCGCCGAGGCGGCAATACATATTCTGGCGAATGAAGCGGTAAAAACGCAGACTCTATCGCCGGCACAGGTGCGTTTGATTTTTGCTGGCAGAACCCAGTTCTGGCCCAATGGCGAACGGGTAAAAGTGTTCGTACTACACGCCTCTAACCCGATCCACACCGAGTTTTGCCGCAACGTATTACAGATCTACCCTTATCAGTTAGAGCGCATCTGGCAGCGGATCACCTATTCCGGTCAGGGCGATGCGCCTATCATCGTCAATTCAATTGAAGACATGGTGGCAAGGGTTGCCGCCACCCCCGGGTCTATTGGTTATGTGAACACAGAGACCCCTCCAGAAGGAACCTATTTACTGAATATTGGGGAGCGGGAATAATGCAGAAGCACGCAGTAAAAGGGTTTTTCGCTTCACTGGCGTTACTGGCATCCGGTGTTTATGCAGACGACAATTTGTCCTGGCATGGATTCATTGCCCAAGGGCTGACGCGTTCTCAGGACAGTGCTTTTATTACCGACGACAATGCCTTTAGTCGTGAATTAACCGAAATCGGTATCAATGCCAAATACACGGTCAATTCATCGCTAAGTGTTGCCGGGCAACTGGTGTATCTGGACGGCGGAAATCGCTATCGCCAGGGCTCACGGGTGGACTACTTATTCCTTGACTGGCGGGTTGCCCAGTATTTTGACTGGCAAATGAATCTGCACATTGGACGCTATAAAAACCGTCACTGGCTGTATTCCGCCACCCAGGATGTACCGCAAACCCGGCCTTCCATTATTTTGCCGCAGTCGGTGTATTACGATGGTAACCGCGATATGGCGCTCAGCAGCGACGGTATCGCACTGCAAAGTATTAAAGTCGGTGATACCGGTACCTGGGAAGTGCGCTGGAGCCTGGGGCGTTCACCGTTAGCCAAAGAAGAAACAAAGAAATTCCTGAGCCCGTTGGCGCAGGGACGGGTAAAGCAGGACTTCGTGCATCAGTTCAGTACCTACTGGCAACCCGATTTTTCGCAGTGGGAGCTGGGGTTTAGCCTGCTGCAATCTGATTTTACTTATAAGCCGGCCGAGCAGGATATTCTGCTAAACGGTTCGTCGTCGGTCGACCGCCTGACTCTGGCGATTAGGTACGACAGTGAGAACTGGGAATTTAGCTCCGAATTGCTTCGCGATCGCTTGCGCTACAAAGGCGACTTTACACAGGGCGTAACACTGGATATCGACAAAACCGGCGAGGGCGGTTACGCACAGTTTCGCTATTTCCTGTCAGATGCTATTACCGGCATCGTTCGCATTGACACCTACGACGTAGATCGCGATGACCGTGAAGGTACGTTGCTGGATTTAAACCCCCTAGGGCCTATTCCCCGGTATTACGGCTTCATGGACACCGCCACCATTGGTGTAAGCTGGGATTTTGCCAAACAAATGCGTCTTAGCGGCGAGTTTTCCCGCACCCACGGCGCTGGGCGATTGTCTGCGGTACTATTTCCAAATTCATTGATTCAGGCTGATCCGTACTGGAATACCTGGTCGGTGCAATTGATGTACTGGTTTTAAGTATGCGACACCTGTCCATAAGCTACAAAGTGCTGTTCGTCATGCTGATCATGGTCAGTGTGGTGTGTACTGTGGTGGTTGGGCTACTGTTAAAACAATCCGCATCGCAGGAAACTGAGCTAAACCAGACTTTGTTCGCCCGGGACGTAACCCGCTATCACCAAATCACCTCGTTACTGGGGGACAGGCTTTCGGTATGGGTTGAGAGCCTGAAACATCAAAGTGAGGGCGCAACGTTAACCGAAGCGCAACTGCTTGAACGCCTTAAGCGCAGCGGTGATTTTCTGTTGCTGCAATGGGATGTCTCCAGCGTTTGGCTTATCGACCATCAGGGGGAAGTGACGTTCAGCGACGGGGTTGTGCTGCCTGACACTCTGCGGCCTATGGTGGCGCAAACGCTGCAGCAAGGCCGCCCACAACAAGGCGTACTCTGCCAGACCTATTGCGAGATGGTAGTCAGCACACCGGTTATGCTACCCGGCGGGAAGACTTATGCGGTGGTGATGACTACCTCCCTACAGGAAGTATTGGCCTTGCTAAGCGAAGCCTCACAGGCTGAACTGGTGCTGGTTCGCCAGCCCGACACGGAAGTAAAGCACCAATCCAGCCGACTGTACTTGAACAGCTCGTTAAGCGAGAAGCAGGCTACAATGATGCGCAGTATTCTGGGCGACATTCCACAGCAAACCACCATAAAGCGCCTGATAACCCGCGGTGTCGAAGTTACCAGCAGCGACAACGCTTACTACGTCATGCTCCTGCCCTTATTTAACAACAGTGCAAACGGACACTACGTGATGTTTGTGCATGATATCGACGACCGCAAGCGCACCTTTCAGATTCAGAAATTAATTATCTTCCTGGGTGGCCTGGGGTTGGTACTGACGTTTGTGATGAGTATGTTTGTATTGCTCAGGCGCTACGCACAAAAGCTGAATGCATTGTCGAATATGCTCCCACTGCTGGCTCAACAGCGCTTTGATGAGTTTAAAGAGCAGAACAAACGCAGCTTCTTTCGCAACCAGTGGTTGTCAGACGAACTGGATGTGCTGGGCAGCGCAGCAGAAGAATTAGCCGAAAAGCTGGAAACGTTAGATCGCCAGATGAGCGTGAACACGGCCAAATTAGAAAAAATGGCAATGTTCGATAACCTGACCGGCTTGCCGAATCGCAATATGATGACCTTCCAGCTAAACAAGCTACTGGCTTCGGTTAATCGCGAAAAAGGCGGCATTGCCTTAATGTTCATCGATTTGGACAACTTTAAAAAGGTGAACGACAGCCACGGTCACCACTTCGGCGATGAGGTTGTCAAAGTAGCCAGTGAGCGCCTGTCCGGCGTACTACGGGAAACCGATCTGATCGCCCGCTTTGGGGGCGACGAATTTGTTATCCTGCTAAATCATGTCGAAACGACCGACCAGGTTGAAAACGTAGCGCAAAAGCTCACTGCAGAGTTCATTGAGCCTATGCGTATCACCGAGCAAACATTCTATATCACCATCAGTATTGGTATTGCCTTCACCGCTGACGCGAAGAGCAGCACCCTTGAGATGATGCGCCAGGCCGACACGGCTATGTACGAAGCCAAGCTGCAGCGAGGCTCTAGCTACCGGTTCTTCGACTCCACCATGAATCAAAAAGTCGTTCGTCAGGTGGAATTAGAAAGTGAAGCGCGTATTGCCATAAAAGAACAACAGTTCTTCCTTGCGTTACAACCACAGATATCCCTTGAAACCCTGAAGCTGGTGGGATTTGAAGCCTTGCTACGCTGGCGTCATCCCGAGCGGGGTCTGGTGTCTCCGGGTGAATTCCTGCCGCTGCTGGAGAATACCCCTATGATGGCCGAACTGGACTTTTGGGTAATGGAGCAGGCTATTATGCTGTTATCCGAAATGCGTAACCAGGGCTACCCCGGGGTGAAAATGGCGATCAATCTGTCGGCGGCGCAGTTTGCCAACGAGTCTCTACAGCCTTACTTAACCGAACTCATCACCAAGTATTCCGTAGACGCGAGTCTGGTTGAACTGGAGTTGACCGAAACCGTACTGGTAGCGGATACCGAACGCGCGGTAGAAACGATCCATCAAATTCGATCGCTGGGCTGTCAGATTGCAGTGGATGATTTTGGTACGGGCTACTCTTCGTTAACCTACCTGCGTACGATCCCCAGCGATATTATTAAGATTGACCGTTCTTTTATAAACGGCATGATGGAAACCGACTCCGACCGAAACATTGTTGATTCAACCATATCCATGGTGCGCAACATGGGTCAGCAAGTGATTGCCGAAGGCATAGAAACCGGCGATCAGCTCAATCAACTTCGCAATATGCAATGTCAGTACGGCCAGGGATACTTCATTAGTAAACCCATCGAGCAGCATGTTCTCTGGCAGGTGCTAAAATCACAGGTAGTAAACGGGCGCTGGGTGCTGCTACAAAAACATTGATCCACTCGAGGTTGAATACGCGATACCGTTCAGCAACGCCAACGTGCGTGCTAAAAAGTTTACACCCTTGCCGTTTACGTAAAGTACTCAAACCAGTCGCCTTAGGGCATAACCTCAGGCACTTAGGTACAATACGCCGCATATTTTAATCGTTGGGAGTCGCGCTATGTCTGCGTCATTTATTTCTCATATCGAAGCACAACTTACGGCCACAAAAGAAGAAGGGCTGTACAAGGTTGAGCGTGTCATTTCATCGCAACAGCAGGCCGATATTGAAACGCAGGACGGCTCGCACGTAATTAACTTCTGCGCCAATAACTACCTGGGTCTGGCGAATCATCCGGACCTCATCGAGGCAGCCAAAAGCGGTCTGGACAGTCACGGTTTCGGCATGGCGTCAGTTCGCTTTATTTGCGGTACGCAGGACATCCATAAATCTCTGGAAACCAAAATCAGTGATTTTCTGGGTACAGAAGACACCATTTTGTATCCGTCTTGTTTCGATGCCAACGGCGGTCTGTTTGAAACTATTTTGGGGCCGGAAGATGCGATTGTGTCTGATGCGTTGAATCACGCCAGTATCATTGACGGTGTGCGCCTGAGTAAAGCTAAACGTTACCGTTACGCCAACAATGACATGCAGGCGTTAGAAGAACAGCTAAAGCAAGCCAGAGCCGACGGCGCGCGCTTCATTCTGATCGCCACTGACGGCGTGTTCTCCATGGACGGCATTATTGCCAACCTGAAAGGCGTGTGTGATCTGGCTGACAAATACGACGCCATGGTCATGGTAGACGACTGCCACGCTACGGGCTTTCTGGGCGACAATGGCCGCGGAAGCCATGAATACTGCGACGTAATGGGTCGTGTAGACATCATTACCGGCACGCTGGGTAAAGCCTTAGGCGGGGCGTCTGGCGGTTACACTTCAGGTAAAAAGGCGGTGATCGACTGGCTGCGTCAGCGCTCACGTCCGTATTTGTTCTCAAACTCTGTTGCGCCACCGATTGTGGCAGCGTCTCTGAAAGTGTTCGACATGATGGCCAACGGCCACGAGCTGCGCGAGCAACTATGGCATAACGCTGCGCACTTCCGTTCGCGTATGGAAGATGCGGGCTTTACCCTTGCTGGTAAAGACCACCCGATTATTCCGGTTATGCTGGGCGACGCCAAACTGGCCAACGACATGGCAAATAAACTGATGTCCAAAGGCGTATACGTTATTGGCTTCTCGTACCCGGTGGTACCTAAAGGCCAGGCGCGTATTCGTACCCAGATGTCAGCGGCGCATACCATTGAACACGTCGACAAAGCGGTTGATGCCTTTATTGAAGTGGGCCGTGAATTAGGAGTGATTGCATGAAGTCGCTGGTAAAAAGCCACTCGCAGCAGGGCATTTGGCTGGAAGATACCGCCAAGCCGGAAGTGGGCCACAACGACCTGTTAATCAAAATTCGCAAAACCGCTATATGCGGTACCGACATGCACATTTACAACTGGGACGACTGGGCTCAGAAAACCATTCCTGTGCCTATGGTTGTTGGCCACGAGTACGTGGGCGAAGTGGTTGATATGGGCCAGGAAGTGCAGGGCTTTAACGTCGGCGACCGGGTATCGGGCGAGGGCCACATTACCTGTGGACACTGCCGTAACTGCCGAGCCGGACGCCGCCACCTGTGCCGTAATACCGAAGGTGTGGGAGTTAACCGCGCTGGTGCGTTTGCCGAGTACCTGGTTATTCCTGCGTTCAATGCATTTAAAATTCCTGACAACATCAGCGACGACCTGGCGTCTATCTTTGACCCGTTTGGTAATGCGGTTCACACGGCGCTGTCGTTCGATTTGGTTGGTGAAGACGTTCTGATCACCGGTGCTGGGCCTATTGGCATTATGGCCGCTGCAGTAGCACGCCACGTAGGGGCGCGTCATGTGGTGATCACCGACGTTAACCCATACCGCCTGGCGCTTGCCGAGAAAATGGGCGTAACCCGCGCAGTTAACGTTGCCGAAGAAAACCTGAAAGACGTGATGAACCAGCTGGGCATGACCGAAGGGTTCGATATTGGCTTGGAAATGTCGGGCGTACCGGTAGCGTTCCGCGACATGCTAAACAACATGAACAACGGCGGCAAAATCGCCATGTTGGGTATTCCGCCTCAGGATGTCGCCATCGACTGGAACCAGGTTATTTTCAAAGGCCTGGTGATAAAAGGCATCTACGGCCGCGAAATGTTTGAAACCTGGTACAAAATGGCAAGTCTGATCCAAAGCGGTCTGGATATTTCGCCTATTATCACACACCAGTTTTCAATAGATGAATTCCAACAGGGATTTGATACTATGGGCTCAGGACATTCCGGAAAAGTTATTCTTAACTGGCAGTAGCACATATTATGCAAGCGTTTGAACATATCTCTGTGGCACAAGTTGCCGAACAACTCGGCGACGTAGTGGTCGCTGATATCCGTGATGCCGGCTCATTTCAGGCTGGCCACATCGAAGGGGCAGTCAACCTGTCTAACGACAACCTGGCTGAGTTTATGGAAAACACCCCGAAAGCCAAGCCGGTGGTTGTGGTGTGTTATCACGGCGTAAGCAGCCAGCAAGCCGCACAGTTTTTAGTGGGCCAGGGCTATGAGCAGGTCTACAGCATGGACGGTGGATTTGAAGGCTGGCGGTTAGGTCAGCCGGTGGTTACTGACTAACAGTGGCCAAACCCCTGATAGCGATTCGCCAGTTGCGGTATGCCGACCTGCTGGCGAGCTATTTAACCTCTCAACATATCGATGTCAGTGTTGTTCACGATGCTGCTCAAGATCAGTACATTGTGCAGCTAAACAATGAAGCAGACTTCGATAAGGCATTATCCATTTGTCAGGCGTTTGTGCAGTCGCCGAATGATCCCAAGTATCAACAGGCAGCATGGCAGCATTCCGAACGCACCGACATAAAATCGCCTTCAAAGCCGAATCTGGACGTGAAGCGCTGGCTGATCTGGTTGCGTCGCGCGCCGTTTTGCGGCGCCATTTTGTTTACCTGTACGCTGGTTTTTCTGCTGTCGCTAGTCGGCTTATTTCAACCCATTGCCGAGCAACTGATGATCCAGCCGCTAGGGCAATTACTCGACAACAACCAGTGGTGGCGTTTGTTAGGCCCGGCGCTCATTCATTTCAGCATGGTGCACTTTGTGTTTAACCTGCTGTGGTGGTGTATGTTGGGCGGGCGAATTGAGCATAAGCTGGGCACCAGCTTTCTTATTTTACTGTTTGTGATCACTGCGGTGGTCAGTAACCTGGCGCAACTGATTGCGGCCGGCCCGAACTTTGGCGGGCTTTCGGGCGTGGTGTACGGTGTACTGGGTTTTGTATGGTTTATTGGCTGGCTGCGCCCAAGCTGGGGAATAGACCTGCCTAAGCCTGTGATTGGTTTTATGTTGTTGTGGCTGATATTGGGCTACGCCGACATCCTCTGGGTGAACATGGCCAACGCTGCACATACCGCCGGTTTGGTGAGTGGGTGTGCGATAGCCTGGTTCCTGCATCTGGGGGCAGGTTCAAAAGACCGTCACCGCGAGTAGACAATAAAAAAACGGCAATACCTGGTATTGCCGTTTTGTTATATGCACACTGCACATTGCCAACTGCGTTGTTAGCTTTGGTGCAGGTATTTGGTAAAGATAATTTCTTTGATGACCGGCGCGCCGGTTTCCTTCGACATAGAGTCCTGGAAGGCAGCTAAAATAGCGCGGCGAATATCTTCACGTCCGGTCAACGACTTCACTTTTTCTTCCGGCTGACGGCCAAAAATCTCTATGGCAGTAGAGCGCAGCAATGGCATGTGGTGCTCAACTAATTCCAACTGATCGACATCGCCCACCATGACTTCAATCATTACCCGCACATAACCGAGTTTAACGGCATTGGCACCCAGGTAGTTGGTTACAATTTCAGGCTCAATACCAATGTAGGCATAAGACGGCTTGTCTTGGGCAAGTGTTGGGGCAGCGAAGAGTCCGGTACCCAATAACATGACCAGCAGAACGAATTGCTTCATCAAGAAGATTTCCAGAAAATTTAATTGCTTAAATTCTAGTTGAGAGAGCCAGCCCGCACAACCTACTTTAGATTAATGTCGTAGGGCAGAAAGGGTGTTAAACTGCGTTTTTTTCGGATTTTGATTTGGTAACCGGCGTGGGCCAGCCCCTTGACCGCTTACTAACAGAGTAATGCCTTTACCCAAAATGCAGTTGTCGCTACAAAACATTCCTCATTACAAGCGTCTGATGCGGCTGGATAAGCCCATTGGTATTTACCTGCTGTTCTGGCCCACGTTATGGGCGCTGATGCTGGCTGCGCAAGGTATGCCGCCAGTGCTCGAATTGATTGTGTTTACCCTCGGCGTAATTGTAATGCGCTCGGCTGGCTGTGTAATAAACGACTACGCAGACAGGCATTTCGACGGCAGCGTAAAGCGCACCAACTCGCGTCCGCTGGTGGCTGGGGATGTGACCGAGAAAGAAGCGTTGCAGCTGTTTGCGCTGTTGGTTGGCGTGGCGTTTGTGCTGGTTCTGCAGCTTAGCTGGCAAACCATTCTGCTGTCAGTAGTGGCGCTAGGGTTGGCGGCCTGTTACCCCTTCATGAAGCGCTATACCTATCTTCCACAAGCGGTACTGGGCGCAGCCTACGGCTGGTCTATTCCCATGGCCATCATGGCGGTATACGGCGATATCCCCGCCTGGGGCTGGCTGCTGTTCATCGCTAACCTGTTATGGACCATTGCTTACGATACGTTGTACGCCATGGTCGACCGTGACGACGACGTGATCATTGGTATTAAATCCAGCGCCATTTTGTTTGGCCGCTTCGACAAGCTTATTGTGGGTACGTTAGAAGTGATTGTGCTGGCTATGCTGGCAGTGGTGTTTGAGTTAACAGGGCGAGGAATGCTGGCTTATGTAGGGCTCGCGGCCGCTGCAGCGCTGTTTATGCACCAGCACTACAACATTCGCTTCCGCGACCGGGACGCGTGTTTTAAAGCCTTCCTCGACAACCACTATGTAGGCATGGTGGTTGCCTTAGGCTTAGCGGCCGATTACGCCTTCGCGCTATAGCAGCTACGCTTACTTGTCGGCTTGCTGGGCTTCCAGAGCGGCTATACGGCTTTCCATGGCTTCCAGCTTTTCACGGGTGCGAATTAACACCTGGGTTTGAATGTCGAACTCTTCACGAGTCACCAGATCCAGCTTAGACAGCTGTGCCTGAAGGACTTGTTTGATTTTCCCTTCCGCTTCTTCCGCCATGTTTTTTACGCCTGGCGGCACTGAATCGGCAATTTGACGGGCAATCTCTTCCAGTTTCTTCGGATCTAACATGTGGGTGTCCTGATATCGCAGTTAGGTTTAACGCTATTCTAAATTGATTACCCCGCGATGCAATACAATCAACACTCGGATTATGTCGCGCGGTCGATTACAATAGCGCCCCTGCGTATTCACCTGCAACAACGGTGAGTGCGATGAACACGAATCCTGAATACACCAAGCCTTTAACGAGCCAATAGCGTACATGAAATTAAATCCTGCCCAAGAATCCGCTGTAACTTATGTGTCTGGCCCCTGTCTGGTGCTGGCCGGTGCGGGCAGTGGTAAAACCCGGGTGATCACCAACAAAATTGCTCATCTGGTGCGTAATTGCGATATGCCGGCGCGCTATATTGCCGCGGTAACCTTTACCAACAAAGCCGCGCGTGAAATGAAAGAGCGTGTGGCACAAACGTTGGGCAAGCCAGAAGCCAAAGGCCTGAAAGTGTCTACCTTTCACACCTTGGGCTTAAATATTATTAAGTCCGAAGTGAAGGCGCTGGGGCTGAAATCGGGATTTTCGTTGTTCGACGACAAAGACACCATGGCGCTGTTAAACGACCTAACCGAACAGACGTTAGACGGCGACAAAGACCAGCTAAAACTACTGCAGTCGTGTATTTCCAACTGGAAGAACGACCTGTTAACGCCTGACATGCTGTTAAAAACCGCAACCAGCCAGGGCGAAAAAGAATTTGCGGGTTTCTACCAGCAATACCAGAATCACCTGAAAGCATACAATGCGCTGGACTTCGATGACCTGATCATGTTGCCCACTTTGTTGCTGAAAGCCAATGAGGCAGCGCGCACCAAGTGGCAGTCGCGGATTCGCTATTTGCTGGTGGATGAGTATCAGGACACCAACACCAGTCAGTACGAGCTGGTAAAACTGTTAGTAGGTGAGCGAGCACGCTTTACCGTGGTAGGCGACGACGACCAGTCTATTTACTCGTGGCGGGGTGCCCGACCGCAAAACCTGAACCTGTTGCAGGAAGACTTCCCACGCCTGAAAGTCATTAAGCTGGAACAAAACTACCGTTCTTCAGGGCGCATTCTGCATTGCGCCAACATCCTTATTCAGAATAACCCGCATATCTTCGACAAAACCCTGTTCTCGGCATTGGGGTACGGTGATTACCTGCGTGTGCTGGTGGCGAAAAACGAAGAACACGAAGCCGAGCGAGTAGTGGCAGAACTGCTGGCACACAAGTTTACCAATCGTACCCAGTTTAAAGATTACGCCATTTTGTACCGGGGGAATCACCAAAGCCGCTTGTTTGAAAAGCTGCTTATGAGCAACCGTATTCCCTACAAAATCAGTGGCGGTATGTCGTTCTTCGGGCGTGCTGAAATCAAAGACATCATGTCTTACCTACGCCTGCTGGTGAATCAGGACGACGACAACGCGCTACTGCGGATCATTAACACTCCAAGCCGGGGTATTGGCCGTGCCACCCTGGAAAAGCTGGGTAATTTTGCCAACCAGCTTGGCGTGTCGATGTTTGAAGCCGCTTGTCACGACAGCTTAAGCAGCGTATTAACCGGTAAAGGCTATTTGGCCGTGCACAACTTTGCGCGCTGGATTGTAACGCTGTCGGACGAAGCCGTGCGCGGCGACACGGCCGCCACACTTAGAAGCATGATCCGGGCAATGGGTTACGAAGAATGGTTGTACGAACACAGCCCCAGCCCGAAAGCCGCTGAAATGGCCATGGCCAACGTGAGTACCTTGTTTGGATGGGTAACCGACATGCTGGAAGGCAACGAGCTGGACGCCCCAATGACGCTGCAGGAAGTGGTAAACCGCTTAATACTGCGCGACATGATGGAGCGCGGCGAGGAAGACGGCGAAGCCGATCAGGTTCAGCTAATGACCCTGCACGCGTCTAAAGGGCTGGAATTCCCCATTGTATTTCTGGTGGGCATGGAAGAAGGCCTGTTGCCTCACCAAAGCAGCATAGACGAAGACAACGTAGAAGAAGAACGCAGGCTCGCTTACGTAGGTATTACCCGGGCGCAGCGCGAGCTGATTTTTACGCTGTCGAAAGAACGCCGCCAGTTTGGTGAAGTCATCCAGCCCGAGCCCAGCCGGTTCTTATACGAACTGCCACCCGATGACCTGCAATGGGAAGAAAAGAAGAAAAAGGCTACAGCCGAAGAGCGCCAGCAAAAAGGGCAGGCCAGTATAGCTAATTTACGCAGTATGTTAGGACAGTCGAAGAGCTAACAAATAGCCGGTTCAGCGCAGGTAGGTTATTCGGCTTCTGCGCTGTCTGTTTCGGTGTTTATTTGCATGCTGGGCAATAACTGAGGTGGCTCCAGGAATCGGCCTTGCCCATAGATGCATTCAATCTCTTTCAGCGATTCCAGCTGTGAATTGGAATCAATCCCCTCGGCAATCACTTCAAATTTCAGGTGACCTGAAATTAACATTACCGACTGAATCAGCTTCAGGTTACGCAGCGAGCGGGGCAGTGACTTAATGAAGCGGTGGTCGATTTTAATGAAGTCGAAAGGATACGAGAACAAATAGCTGAGTGAAGCCAGCCCGCTACCAAAGTTATCCAGCACCAGCGTCACTCCGGCGCGTTTCAACTTTTTAATGGCTGGCAATATGTACTGAGAGCGGCGATTCAGGTCGTTCTCATCAAACTCAAATATGAGCTGCGAGGGCTTCACGCCAGACTCGTTAATGATGTCCAGAATCTTATTTACCAGCGACGCCTGCAACAAGTGATTTATAGACACGTTGACGCCAATGCGCGGTTCGTACTCAAGGTTGTCGACCTTGGGCCAGCTTGCCAACAACTGACAGGCTGAGCGCAACTGATACAAATCCAGGTCCAGGGTTAAGCCACTGTGTTCGGCCACCTGACGGAACTGTTCGCGCGCCACTTTACCCAGGGTAGGATGCACCCAACGAACATATATCTCATGGTATAGCGGTTGCTGTGTACGCAGGTCAAAAATGGGCTGCAGGTAGCACTCAAATTCTGACTCACGTAGCGACCGGCGAAACTCGTTTTCCAGCTCCAGCTCTTCCAGTAACCGTTCGCGCATGCTTTTATCAAACATAACAAACCGGCCGCGGCCTAGAGACTTGGCCTGATACATGGCGGCATCGGCATCGCGAATGACTTCGTCGGCGGTGCGGTAGTAAGTTTCAAGGTGAGCAATACCAATACTCGCACCCGAATACATTTCTTTGCCGTCTAAAATAAACGGCTCAGAAATAGACTCGATTATGCGTGCGGAGACCTCTTCTACATCGGCTGAATCGGCAAAGGCATCCAGCAATAACACAAACTCGTCGCCGCCCAAACGCGCCAGCAGGTCGTGCCCACGAATACACTGCGCAATACGTTTCGACACTTCGATCAGGAATTCGTCGCCGGCATGATGGCCAAGGGTGTCGTTAATAATTTTAAAGCGGTCTAAGTCGATAAACAGCACCGCAAACATGTTTTCCGGGTGGCGCTGCTTGTTGGCGATGGCCAGCTCAAGGCGGCTGGTAAACATAGAACGGTTAGGTAAGTCGGTAAGGGCGTCGTGGTGCGCGTCGTGAATTAACTTGCGCTCTATCTCTTTACGCTCTTCAATTTGCTGGCGCAGCACCTCGTTGGCCTCGTTGAGCTCCTGAGTGCGGGCCTCAACGCGTTCTTCCAACTGCTCGTTATAGGCCTGAATGGCATCGGCCCGAAACTTACGCTCCAGTGCTACCGCAATGTGGTGCGATACAAAGCGCAGCAATTCCAGATCGCGCGGCGTGTACTTGGCAGATTTACCGTAGGTTTGCACCGCGATAACCCCGTACACCTCGCCGTCGATGATCAACGGCGAACCCAACCAGGAGTTAGCCTGCTGCAGGATTTCCTGCGCAACCGACACATCAATTTCGCCCGACTCTGTGAGCGACAATATCCGCGACGGGTCAATCAGCTCTGCCTGGCCGCGGCGAATAACAAATTCCGTTAAACCCAGGCCTAACGCACGTCTGTTTGGGGTGTCTGCATGGGTGTCGCTGAAGTAGGGAAAGTCTAGGTACTCGCGGCTTTCATCAAGCGTGGCAATATAACAGTTCGGAGCGCTGATCAGGCGGGCCAGAATGTCGTGTAGCGCCGCGTAGAATGAGTCCATGTCTTTGCCGGCGGTGGCCGACAATTCAGAAATTTCAAACAGCGCCTGTTGTAATGACTCAACTTTCTGACGCTCCAGAATTTCTTCTTGCAGGTCGTCGTTGATCTGGCGTAACTGACGTGTGCGTTCGCGAATAGTGCGTTCGGTTAACTCGCGGTTTTTCACCCGGTCTACCGTGGTAACAATGTGCTGCGACACAAACAGCAACACTTCTAAATCTTCATGGGTATAGGCCACATTCGGATCGTACGTTTGTACAACCATGGCACCAATCACCTGATTCCCGCGTTTCAGCGGCACGCCCAATAACTCGTGGGGCTGACTGCCAATGAGCTCAACCTTTACGTTTTTGTTGAATTCTTCTTTGTCTTCGGAGCGGTAGAAAATGTGATTGCCGGAATTGAGGATATAACCGGTGAGGCCTTGTTTGAGCTTTTCTGCAGGCAGTTGCTTAATAACCTGCTCGTCGAATTCGTCAACAAAATAAGCCATGTTCACGAATTCACTGTCGGCGTCACAAAACGCAACAAAGAAGTTCTCGGCTTCCATAAAGTCGCCGATAATCTCGTGAATAGCCGGATACAGGTGGGAGAGGTTGCTAACCGAGCTGGCTAATTCTGAAATATTAAACAGTGCCTTTTGAACGCGTTCGGCACGTTTATATTTATCTGTAAGTTGCTGAAGTTGCGGAATAAGCTCCCTTAATTCCTCTTCGGACAACTCGTATTTTGACGAATCGGTCGACATGAAATTTGCTGCCAGCGCTCCTGCACACGATAAACGATTAACCTACCTTATTCGCAACAAAAATTCTAGCGCTTATTAAAGCACCAGAATTTTGGCAAAACGGTAAATTTTGAAGCGGAGAGAAGCGCTTACCTGAACAGCGTGGCTGCTCAGGCAGGCAGAATCAGCTTAAACGCCTTCGATCATGTATTCGATGGCAGCTTTAATGTCATCATCGCTACAGGTGCCGCACGTACCACGAGGAGGCATTGCGTTGAAGCCGTTAATAGCGTGAGACAATACGGTGTCGAAACCTTGTTCCAGACGCGGTTTCCAGTCTGCGGCGTTTTGTAAACGAGGCGCCCCCAGTACACCAGCGCCGTGACACGCTACACAGGCTTTGTTGTATACGTCTTCACCAGACAGTGCGCCTGCAGGGGCAGCGGCAGCCGCGCCAGCAATGTGAACTGCGCCAACTGGCTTAATGCGATCTTTAATCGCGTCGTTTGACATTTGTTGTGCATTTACTGCGAAAACTGCAAAAAAAGCAGCGCCCATAGCTAACAAAGTTTTTAATTTCACTTTTTGTCTCCAGGCATTACGGTCTTAGGAATATTAATCCGCATGATTATAATGGTTAATTGTGCGGCGACAACTGTTTGAGACTAATTGATTAGCCAAACTACATCAAAATAAGTAGAAAACGGTTATTTTTTATTGCTCACACTGCAATTTAGATCACCGAGGCTGTAAACTCCACTCAGCGAATAACCCTCACTGTAAACACTAATGCGCAAGCAGTTGCGCCATACTGGTATTCAATGTGGCTTGCATGGCCTTGGCGGCTCTGCCCACAGCAGCATCGCTGTTTCCCGGGACCTCTGATTGCACAGCCAGGGTAAATTCACGACCACCCTGAACGTTAGGCAGGCAAACGTGCGCCAGCAATACGGTTTCACCCTGCTGGCGGGTTTCGCTGGGGCCTGCCCCAATTTTCTGGAATAGGCGCCACTTGCCCGATGTGAGTTCGTCTAATACCACATTGGGTTCACGTTTATCATTTGGCGAAAGGGCTGCAGCAATTGAACGTGCCAGCATAAGCCCAATACCCGACATCATACCGCCCACGTTGCCAGCAGTGCTGCTATGGCCCGGCGCATACAACAACATGGTGAGATCGCTGTTATCAAACCCCGGTAACTGCGTAAGCGGTTCGCGCTCGCCCGATACCAGGCGCTTTAAAAACTCCGCCTCTGCCAGCGTAGACATAGGTTTGTTGCCGGTTAACCCACATTGCTCACAGCGATAGGTTTGATAACCCGGATCGTCTGGCCCTTCCGCATAGTGCGCAACGGCTTGGCTGTAGTCCAGCGAGGCAGAAGTCCATAGATTAGACTCCGGCATAAACGCAGTTGGCCCATAAGCTCCGCGAAAACGCACGTTGGCATTGGGTGTATGAATCCAGCCAGCGTGAAACAACTGCGTTAAATAATCGCGACTCGCCACATTGGCAAAGTAAGTCGCAATAGCGTTGGAATTGCCATCGGCCAGCCCGGCCTCGGCATAACTGTGTACACTGGTAACTAAATCGGCTAGGCGAGCATTGCCAACCAGGGTGTCTGCAGCCACGTTTGGCTCGAACTTGCTAAGCGCCCCCACAATGGCCATCACCTTAGACGAACTCCACGGCTCATACACCACAGACTGGGTATCGGCATTGGCCAGGTAGCGATACCCTAGCCCCGAAGGTGTTTGCGCGTAGTCGATAACAGTAATTTTGCTTTGTATGGCGGGCACATCAAAAAAGGTCCAGTCGTGGGCAACACGATTCTGCCAGCCAGCGTTCAACCCAGACTCAGCTACGGTTTTATAGGCATCTGAATCCAGTGTTCGCGCACAAGACGGCAAGTAATGCGAGGTATCGGAAGGTTCATAGGGTGCCGCGCTAAATACGTCTTCATAAAAGGCCAAATCACTTTGTTCATCGGCATAACACACGCCAATACTCGCCACGAAACAGGTTAAAAGTAACCAGAGAGAACCGCAGAATTTACGCATAAAAAAGGCCTAGCATTGAACGAGTTAACCAGCCTAGGGTATTCAAATGGAATAAGCAAAACCTGAATAAAACGACCAAAAACCAATCAACCCAATGCGCAGTTTTAATTTTTACTGTAATTCTTGCAGCCGACCTCTTATAATGCGCCACTCATTACGCACCCGTAGCTCAGCTGGATAGAGCGTTGCCCTCCGGAGGTAACGGACATCCGGAAAGCGGAAAAAGTGAGCAACGGACATTGTGCTTAAATCACGACGCAACGTCGTGTAACATGAAAATTGCAGTTAAAACGTTAAACCACCCGTAGCTCAGCTGGATAGAGCGCACCCCTCCGGAGGGTGAGGTCAGAGGTTCGAATCCTCTCGGGTGGGCCATCTCACTTTTGCCCTTTGCTTTTTTTAGTCACACGCCATACGAAAGAAGTCTGTGACCAGATTGTGACCAGAAAGCATGTTCTTTTAGTACCTCTTAAAGTAACTTAGTTAACTTTCGGATTATTTGATCGATCGGAAGATTCTTAGTAGTACAAAACCATGAAAGTCGTATAGCACCAGACTATGGTATTGGTCCCGTCTATGAAGATAAGGTTGCACGACGTGCCCTGCACGTGAGTGTTCTCTTCAATGCTGAAGGTTTTGATGCCAGCTGAAATACGTGCTGGATGTGCATAACTGTACGCTCACCTAATACTATAAAGAGCCTGCGGTCGATTTTGATAAAACTCTGGCGGACGCCATGGCGGTTGTTGACATCTTAAAAGCCATGGTAGTGGATGTAACCGACGAACTGGATCGGGAGCATCGTGCCGGCATGCCTATTATGTTTGAAGGGGCCCAGGGTACCTTACTGGACATCGACCACGGCACTTACCCTTACGTGACTTCGTCTAACACAACGGTAGTCGGCGTGGCGACGGGTGCAGGTTTTGGTTCTCTGAGCCTGGATTATGTGCTGGGTATTGTAAAAGCTTATACCACCCGCGATGGTTCTGGTCTTCTCCCGACTGAGCTGGCGTGTGAAGTCGGTGATCATCTGGGCGTGAAAGGCCATGAATTTGGTGCAAACCACAGGACGTAAGCGTCGCACAGGCCGGTTTGACGCCGTGGCCATGAAACGTGCCGCGCAGATCAACTTTATCACCGGATTCTGCTTGACTAAGCTGGATGTTCTGGACGGCCTTGAACAGTTGCAAATCTATTTTGGTTACCGCGATGCAGAAGGCAATGTGAAAGATGTATCGCCGATGGTTGCAGAAGGCTAAGAGACGATCACGCCTGTTCATGAAACCATGCCTGGCTGGCAGAAAAATACCTTTGAGGTGACTGAGTATGCGCAACTGCCACAGCAGGCGAAGGTTTACATCGCTCGCCTCAAGCCCTAAGTGGCGTGCCGGTTGATACCATTTCAACCGGTCCTGACTACCAGCAAACCATTGTGATGGGTCATCCATACGAGGCTTTACGAAAATCCAGATTCCTGCCTGCAGCCAAGGAGCCGCGGCGCCGTGGCCAAGCAAAGCCTTGTACCCACTGTTCGTCTTCGTCAAACCTTAAACTCACCACCTGTGATGGCTGATGTCCGACGGCATAAGCCAAGTAAAGCAGCACATCGGCTGCCGCGGGTTGTATAGCTTGAGCCGAGGTTGCTTCCCAGGCGCCCAGTTTGGTGCGGATTGCTAACTGCGTCTGCATGGTATCGGCTGTGTCTGCAAGACTAGATTCGGTTTCATCAATGCAAATGGGCATTATGTCCGGCGATAACTCATGGGCAATAAAATGAGCCATACGCTGGTAGTGATGACGGGTTAATGCACTACTGAGTCTGAGTTCATAAATGGGAATGTCGCTGTCCAGGCTTAAGCGTTCGCCGAGGTGGAGCACGGATTCACTGGGCGTGCCGGCCGCGATCACAGCAAAGCAGCGTTTGCCAATTTCAGTGTGGAGTTGTTTAAACCAGGGCTCACCCTGAGCATTACAGAATATACGTGGATGAGCGAGCGTCTGGCTTACCGAGATAAACAAAAGCGCGCTCACCGACTGAGTAGAATGAACAAAATACTTCAGGCCACGCTGGCGCGAACTTCGGTTAGCCAGAACACCCTGGTGACAGTGCAAATAAAGCAAGGGGAGTGTCTGGCTAGCCTTCATTCGTATTGCTCCGGCAAGGTCAGCGCAGTTTGGAGGCGGGCTCACCGCCAATACCAAAGTGCGATTTTGGCATCTCAGTAATGATCACCCGGATGCGTTCTTTAGGGGCATCAATGGCCCGGTGCATGGCATCGGTGACTTCCCGGATCAGGGCAGTTTTCTGCTCTTCCGTGCGGCCTTCCAGAATGTAAAGCTGAGCAATTGGCATCGTTTCTCTCCTAGCTAAAGGTAGCGGATACAGAACCCAGTTCCTGATAACGGACGGTGACGTTATCCCCTTTATTCACGGTGACCGCCGCGGTAATGCCGCCGGTCATAATAAAGGTGCCGGCTGGGATGTGTTCACCGCGCTCACCCAGCATATTCGCCAGCATGGCCACACTGGATGCGGGATGACCCAATACGGCCGCCCCCGCGCCCACCTCGACCACGCGACCATTGATTTCGACCACGACGCCCAGGGTTTTAAGATCCAGGGAGTCCAGGCGAGCCATTCTGCCGCCGGTGATAAAGCGGGTGGATGAAGCGTTATCGGCAACCACACTGATCAAATCAAATTTGAAGTTTTCATAGCGGGAGTCAATCACTTCCACTGCTGGGATCACAAAGTCTGTTGCGGCCAGCACATCGCCAATATGACAGCCCGGTCCACGCAGCGGCGCTTTGGTCACGAAGGCAATTTCAGCTTCAATTTTGGGGTGGATCAGTTTGCTGGTATCAATCTCACCGCCATCAGGTACGCTGAAGTAGTCGGCGAGAAACCCATAGACCGGCGTTTCCACACCCATTTGTGCCATCTTGGCCCAGGACGTCAGCCCCATCTTCATACCTATGATTTTGTTACCTCGCGCTTCTTTGCGGCGGCGAATTTCCCACTGGATATCGTAGGCATCAGCAAAGGTCATAGTCGGATAATCGTTGGTCACCTTGGTGATGTCGTGCGCGTTGAGCTCCGCATTTTCAATATGCTCAGCGAGCGACTCGACTTGTTCCTGAGTGAGTGTACGCGTGTTCATTAGTTTGCCTCCTGTTGGGCTGCGAGCAAGTCGAGCGCCACATCTACAATCATGTCTTCCTGTCCGCCCACCATGCGGCGGCGTCCCAGTTCCACCAGAATATCAACGGTTTTCAGGCCGTATTTTTGTGCCGCCACTTCGGCGTGACGCAGGAAGCTTGAGTAAACACCCGCATATCCCAGCGCCAGGGTTTCGCGATCCACCCGCACCGGTCGGTCCTGCAATGGCCTGACCAGGTCGTCCGCGGCATCCATCAGGGCATAGAGGTCGGTACCGTGCTCCCAGCCTAGCTTGTCAGCATTGGCAATAAAGACTTCCAGTGGCGCATTACCGGCGCCCGCACCCATGCCCGCGAGGCTGGCATCAATACGATCACAGCCTTCTTCAACGGCGACAATCGAATTGGCGACGCCCAGGCTCAAGTTATGGTGAGCGTGGATCCCGGTTTGAGTGGCGGGGTCGAGCACATCTTTCACGGCGCGAAAACGGTCACGAATATCCTGCATGCCCATGGCACCACCTGAATCCACGACATAAATACAGGTTGCGCCATAACTCTCCATCAGCTTAGCCTGTTCCGCTAAGCCTGTGGGCGTCTGCATATGGCTCATCATCAGAAAGCCCACAGTGTCCATGCCAAGCTTACGCGCATGCTCAATATGTTGTCTGGATACATCAGCTTCGGTGCAGTGGGTCGCTACCCGCACCACGCGCGCGCCCGCCGCATAGGCATTATCAAGATCGTGGGTCGTGCCTATACCCGGCAGTAGCAGGGTGGCAATCTGAGCGTGGGTCACGACGTCGGCTGCGGCTTCAATCCAGGCAAGATCCGTATGTGCGCCAAACCCATAGTTAAAGCTGGAACCTTGCAGGCCATCGCCGTGCGCAATTTCAATGCTATCAACGCGGGCTCTGTCCAGTGCACGCGCAATATCCTGCACATTCTGAATGCTGTACTGGTGACGAATCGCATGACTACCGTCACGCAAAGTCACATCGGAGATATAAAGTTTTTTGTTCGGTGTTACAGGCATGATGCTTTCCTTATCTCTGATACGACAGTGCAATGCGCTCGCCAGTTGCAAGTGCAGCCGATGTCATAATGTCTAAATTACCCGCGTAGGCGGGCAGATAGTGCGCTGCGCCTTCGACTTCGAGGAAAACGGTGGTTTTCAGGCCAGCAAACTTACCCAAACCAGGCACATTGAGTGGCGCGTTTTCCGGGATATCATCAAACTGCACCTTTTGCTTAAGCCGGTAGCCAGGCACATAGCTTTGTACCGCCTGCACCATGGCCTCAACCGAGGCTTCAACCCTGGCTTTGTCGGCCTGTTCCGACAGTACGTACACGGTGTCGCGCATCAGTAACGGAGGTTCGGCTGGGTTGAGGATAATAATAGCTTTGCCTTTGTCGGCGCCGCCCACTTCTTCAATGGCTTTTGCCGTGGTTTCGGTAAATTCATCTATATTTGCCCGCGTACCCGGACCGGCCGATTTGCTCGACACACTGGCGACAATCTCCGCATAATGCACCTTGGCTACCTGACGCACTGCCGCCACCATGGGAATAGTCGCCTGACCGCCGCAGGTGACCATATTCACGTTAGGCTGCTCGATATGATCTTCCAGGTTGACCACAGGCACGCAGTAAGGGCCGATGGCCGCTGGCGTCAGATCGACAATACGGATGTCGGACTTGGCCGCTTTCAGCTTTTTATCGTTGTGAATGTGGGCGCCGGCCGAGGTGGCATCGAATACCATTGCAATATCCGCAAACTCAGGCATGGCAATCAGGCCATCGACGCCTTCATGCGTGGTTGCAACCCCCATCCGGGCGGCGCGCGCCAGGCCATCGGAGGCGGGGTCAATCCCCACCATCACGCTCATCTCCAGCGATTTGGCGTGACGCAATATCTTGATCATTAAATCAGTGCCAATGTTACCGGAACCGATAATGGCGACTTTTAACTTGTTACTCATGTGTATGTCCTGCCTTTATTCGTTTAGCTGAAATAGACACTGGCAGAACCCATGCCGCCAATGTCTACCCGCATAAAATCGCCCGCTTTTACCGGCTCTAAGGGCACCAGTGAGCCTGAAAGGATCACTTCGCCCGCTTTCAGCGGTATGCCAAACTGGCCTAGGGTATTGGCAAGCCAGGCAACGCAATTGACCGGCGAACTGAGCGCAGCTGCGCCTGCACCCGTACTGAGGATGCGGCCATTTTTCTCGACCACCATGCCGCAAGTCACCAGGTCTACCTTGTGGGGCGAGACGGCCTTATCACCGAGCACAAAAAGACCGCAGGAGGCGTTGTCTGCCACCGTGTCCTGGATAGCGATTTTCCAGTCTGCAATGCGCGAATCGACCACCTCAAAACAGGGGATCACGCACTCGGTGGCGGCCAGTACATCCGCATTTGATACGCCTGGACCGGTTAAATCTTTTTTCAGAAGAAAGGCAATTTCGCCTTCAGCACGTGGGGCGATCAGGCGCTGGCTGATGGGCATCTCTTCGCCCTGGTTAAACACCATGTCATCGGTAAGAAAACCAAAGTCGGGCTGATGCACATTGAGCATGTGTTGCACGGCTGCACTGGTGACCCCGATTTTTTTACCGATCACGGTGGCACCGGCTTCAAGCCGACGCTCGAGCATGCGTAAAGAAATCTGGTAGGCATCTTTAATGGTCATCTCGGGAAAACGTGAGGTTAAGGGTGATACCGTGCTTTGAGTTTGCATGGCGGTGTAAAGCTCGTCGCCAAGCTCTTTAATGAGTTGCTTATCCATGGTTAGTTCTCCGCCTGTTCGGCCTTGTCAGCCTCGTTCAGGAAATTGTTGACCAGCTGAGCAAAACGCTCGGCGTGTTCGATTTGGGTCCAGTGGCCACACTTGCCAAAGGCATGCAGCTGCGCATTGGGGATCAGATCAAATAAGCGGAGCGAAGCGTCAAAAGGAATGATTTGATCGTCGCGGCCATGAATGATCAGTGTCTCGTGTGGGAGCGCGCGGATCTGATCTTCGTCGCTGGCCAGCATGTCGATCCAGCGCTGGCGCGGAGCTGGAAACATGGCCGCAAAGGATTCCTGGAAACCGGGCCGCACGCTTGCGTTGTAACGCAGCTCGGCCAGTTCATCATTCACCAGACTGCGGTCGTAAGCAAAGATATCGAGCAGTTCCCGCATCCGTTCAAGCGAGGGTTGGTAGCCCCAGACCGCATCCAGTCCTTCGGTCAGGGGGAAACTCACGCCTACACTTCCCATCAGGATAAGCCGACGTACCCGGTGCGGGTATTTAAGCGCCAACGCGAGCGCCAGCCCGCCTCCGAACGAATTGCCAACCAGATCGACCTGCTCAAGTTTGAGTTCATCGAGCACGCCAATGGCATGCGCAATCCAGCGGTCTTTGTTATACCGCTGATCAGCCGGACGCTCGCTGTAGCCAAATCCGAGCATATCAGGCGCCACCACGCGCCTTTCACTTGCCAGCGAAGGCATAACCAGGCGCCAGTTTGCCCAGGCAGTGACGCCGGGGCCAGAGCCGTGAATCAGCATAACAGGCTGCCCAGTGCCAGTATCATGGACATTGGTCTGCCAGCCAGCAGCGTTAATGGTTACCCCCATTTCGGGGCTTGCCTGATGCATAGTCATTTCCTACAGTTTGATACAGATATTCTTTAACTCGGTGTAGAACTCGAGCGAGTGCACACCACCTTCACGGCCAATTCCGGATTGCTTGCTGCCGCCAAAAGGCGTACGCAAATCACGTAAGAACCAACTGTTGACCCAGACGATGCCGGCTTCAATCTGTCCGGCTACCCGTGTTGCGCGGCTAATATTTTCTGTCCAGACCGCGCTAGCCAGGCCGTAAGGCAGGCGGTTAGCCTGATAAATCGCTTCCTCTTCGGTGTCGAAGGGCTGGATATGGCAGCAAGGGCCAAAGATCTCCTCGGTCACCACGGGCGAGTCATCGCTGAGCCCGGTCCAGATAGTCGGTTGGATCCACCAGCCACCTTTGAGTTCGTCCGGCATATCAGGGATACCACCACCGGTGACTAGGGTTGCGCCTTCGGCAACGGCTTGCTGATAATAAGACAGCACCTTGTTGCGCTGTTTTTCGCTGATCAGCGGGCCTAGGTTAGCGCTCGCATCTTCTGGTGGGCCGATCACCAGTCCTTCCGCTGCTGTTTTTAAACGGGCGACAAATTCATCAAAGATGGGGCGCTGTACATACACCCGTTCAGTACCGAGACACACCTGTCCGCAATTCGCAAAGGCGGAACGCATGGTGCCCTCAATGGCTTTGTCGAGATCGCAATCGGCAAACACAATACCGGCATTTTTACCGCCCAGTTCGAGCGAGATATCGCGCACCCCTTTGGCAGCATTGCTCATGATCAGCTCGCCGGTTCGGGTTTCACCGGTAAAGGTGTAAGCATCTACGCCCGGGTGGGCCGTCAAAAAGGCGCCGGCCGAGTTAGCACCATAGCCATGGACGACGTTGTACACACCATCGGGCACACCTGCGGCTTTCATCACTTCGCCAAGCAGGGCAGTGGTGGTGGGTGTTTCTTCCGAAGGTTTAACCACCACGGTATTACCGCAGGCGAGCGCCGGACCCACTTTCCATGTCATTAACAGCAAGGGGAGGTTCCACGGGCTGATCACGCCGATCACCCCTTTTGGCCGGCGAATCGAGTAGTTCAAAGCGCCCGTCCCATCCGGCGTAGGCATTTCAAAGGTCTCGGTCGCCACGTTTTTGATCATGTCGGCAAACACTTTGAAGTTGGCCGCTCCGCGTGGAATATCAATGTGGCTCGCCAGCGAACGGGGCTTACCGGTATCCAGGCACTCGGCTTCGAGGAACTCATCAAAGCGCGCATTGATGCCATCAGCAACGGCATGCAGGATCTGCGTGCGTTGCTCTAGCGTCATTTTGCCCCAGGGGCCATCGAGGGCCGCCCGTGCCGCCCTGACGGCGAGGTCGACCTCGGCTTCGCCCGCTTCATGCACGCGGCTGATGCGCTGTCCATTGGCGGGGTTAATGTTGTCGAACTGTTTACCACTTGCAGACCCGACAAACTGGCCGTTAATGAAATGCTTAATTTCTTTCATGCAAAAAGATCCTGTTAAGTCGTCACAGTAAGGAAGCGTTCGTTCAGCACACGGTCATGATAGAAAATGGCCTTGCCCAGTTCGTCGGCGGTCCAGGTTACGGGTTTGTGGTCCGGGTAGGAGTAATCGCCCCCAGAGAACACTTCGTTGCGATTGCCTGACGGGTCGAAGAAGTAAATTGTTTTGCCGTGCGTAAGACCGTGCCGGGTGGGGCCAATATCCAACGAGGTATCCGTCATCGAAATCAGATCTGCTGCGCGCAGAATGTCTTCCCAGGTTTCCAGCAGGAAGGAAGCATGATGCAGCTTGCCTGACTCTTCGTTCTGGATAAAAGCAATATCATGCTCTTTCATCGACAGCGTCAGGAACTGGGCGATACGGTTGCCGTCCGGATCCAGCACCTGCTCGGCCAGATAAAAGCCCAGCACGTTCACAAAGAGGTCGTAGGTCGCCGGCAGTTCAGGGCCGTAGCACAGGCAATGGTCAAAGCGCAGTGCTTTCATGCCTTTCAGGCCGCGCGGCCAGGCTTCCGGGTTGACGTCGCCAATACCCCACTTGCCGGTGTACTTTTTCTCGGCATAGAGTTCAAACCGGTGGCCGGAGGGTGAGGTAAACTGGATCCGACGACCACAGTCTTTTAGTTCGTTCGCCGGTACATGATCGACACTCACGCCAAAGTCAATGAGGTCCTTTTCCAGTTGCACCAGCGCCGCATCATCAATCACTTTGAACGCCATAAAGTCCATTCCGGGTTCATCTGCCTCGCGCAGCACCACCGAGAATTTGTCGACTTCGGTCCAGGCTTTCAGGTACACCCGGCCCTGGTCGTCTTTGTCCATTTCGATCAGACCCAGCAGATCGACGTAATGTTTAATCGCCTCTTCAATATTCAACACGCGCAGTTGCACATGTCCTGGGCGTAGTACTCCTTTTCTCATGATGTCACCTCACATTGCTGTAGTGTTATTTGTCCGCCGCACTGCATTTGTTTGGCGTTGACGTCTGAGGGGAAGCATTCAATGACCAGGTCGCTCGTCGGTTTTAGCCGACAGGCCAATACGATTCCTCTCGCTTGCTGTTCAGGGGATGCATGTGCCTTGCTCATACAGCCGCAGGCATAGCTTCCGCTGTGAATTTTTATCCGGCATACACCGCAACCGCCGCTGCGACAGCCCACAGGCACTCCGGTGCAGCCTTGCCGCTCCATTGCCTTAAGCACAAACTCATCGTCGCGGCAGCTAAACTTGGTTTGTTGATTGGCTAAGGTGATGGTGTAAGTGGCCATGGGGCTTCTGCCTTAAATCTTTCTGAATAGCGCAGACTTTTGCTCGTCTGCACCATCCGCTGCCGTAATGAACTTCTCCATAAAGATGTCACGCTCAAACAAGCGCCCCTGCATCAGCGCAGTGATGGCCGCATCAATCATGGGTGGGGGGCCGCACAGGTAGGCTTTGTGGTCGGCAAAGCGGTTGTCGAAGTGGGCCTGGGCCGCTTCATGCACAAACCCCTTGAATCCAGTCCAGTCGCCATCCTCACTGGCATCGCTTAGCGCCGGCACATAGGTAAAATTAGGGTGCTGCTTGGCAAGGGCAGTAAAAAGATCAGCGTTATAGAGTTCGGCCTGGTTGCGGGCACCCTGAAACAGCGTTATCTCACGGGTGTCACCCTGTTCCAGCAAATCAAGGATCATCGATTGCGGGCTGGATAACCCCGAACCACCGGCAATAAAGATCAGATTGCCGGGTTGTGAGCTGCGCACAAAGAACTGACCATAGGGTCCGGATACCGGCAACTCATCGCCCACTTTAAGCGATTCGTGAATATAGCTGGTCGCCGCTCCGCCAGGCACATGGCGAATATGCAGCTCAATTTCGTCCGCTGCGGAAGGCGGATTCGCGAGCGAGAAGGCGCGCGCGCCTTTAACGCCGGGTACGGATAAATTAATGTACTGGCCGGCCTGAAACTGGATCGGACGATCGAGCTTCAAATGCACGCCTTTAATAGTGGGCGAGAGGTCGACCAGTTTAGTCACTGTGCCCTGAAAGTCTTCGACCGGGTATCCTAAGAAGTCTTCGTCCACATCGATATCAGCTTCGATCACGGCATCACTTTCGACTGTGGCACAGCAGGCCAGTACTTTGCCTTCGTCGCGTTCCATATCCATTAGCGCGAAAGGCGAGGCATCGCCGACCTCCACATCACCTTCCAGCACCTGCACCTTGCAGGTAGCACAGGTGCCGTGTCCGCAAGCGAACGGAAGCCAGACGCCCTGACGAAGCGCTGCCTGCAGAATCGTCTGACCTTCTTCTACTTCAATTTCCGCGCCGGTCGGCTCAACGGTTACTGTGTAAGTCATGCGCTGCTCCTTAGTATCCGGCGTTAGCCATGCCTTCGAGGCCGGGTGTGGTCATGGTCAGCAGGCTCTTATGATCGATACCGTTGTCTGCCAGTGATGCGCTTAGGCTGGGCGTAAAAACCTCGCCATTCAGGCGCCATTCGACCTTGTCTAGTGCCACCTGCCTGCTTTCCGGGTGCAGCTCAATGGCGGGCACAATGATGTCCTGCCAGACTTCGGCGAAAGACATCTGTGGTGATACCAGCAGCGCAAAGGGTGCGCAGAACATCAGATGTTTAGGCCAGTAGACATACAGCAGCTGCATGCCATTAAAGTTCTCGACCTTGTCTTTGGGTTCGTAGTGATAATCGTAGGTTGCACGTACACTCATAATGCTTATCCCCGTTGTTGAAAAAGGGGCCGCCGAAGCGGCCCAAGGTTGGGTCAGGCCGCGTCTTTTGACTTGGCAGGTTTAATCCCTTTGATTTCAAACCAGCGTTTCTGGTCGGGCGAACCCACGTACTCGAAGTTGTCTTCGCCAATATTGATGTGGTAGTAGTCCGAGAGCACCTTAGGCAGCTCGGCGCCGCCGCAGTTACCTTGGTAAATCTGATGCACCGGCAACCAGGCCTGCACGTACTTCTCAGGCTCATTTTTGAAGATGTCGCAGCAGCCATCGGAACAGAAGTGATAGCGCTCACCCTCGTGCTCCAGCTGGCGATGGCTGAGCATGGTGGGATCGTCGGTTTCGGTAAACAATACCGGTACCTGACATACCTGGCATAGCTGTGGCAGCGTATTGTTGTAATAGCGCTTGCCTTGGTCGGCTAATTTAGCCAGGTGCTCGTAACGCGGACGATAGTACTTATCGAAGGTCTCAGGATACTTCTCCGACATCCAGTCCATCTCTTCCGCTGTTGGGATCCAGGTGTGGAAGTTGGTGGCATGACCATACTGATAGAAGGTGGTCCAGATTTGATGGCTGATATGGTTCTTGGCTGCGTTAGCATCGGCTTCATACTTGGGTGGGCGAATGCCATAGCGCGCCAAATCCTTAAACAGGGCGCCGCCGTTTTTCTCATAGTACATCTCCCAGGCTTCAGCCCAGGACATCACTTTGTTTGGCAGCATATAGTCCATCATCATGCCAACCAGGCTGAGCAGGCGGAAACCACGCCAGAACCATTTATCAATCCACTGCTGCACAATGGGCACGTTATCTTCGTGCTGCTCAAGCAGGAACTTGATGATTTCCAGTCCCAGGGTCATGTGGCGGGCTTCGTCCGATTGCGCCGAGAAGCCAAAGGTCACGGTCGCCATATCGCCGTTGTATGCGGCGCCCGACATAAAGGGTACGAACAGCAGGTTGGTCAGTACATACTCGAACGAGAAGGAAATGGCCGTCAGGAATTCGAAGGGGCCGGCTGAACGCGCATCGTCAAAGAATGACTTGGGCACCGACAGGAACCATACCCGGTCATGCATATAGGGTGAATCATGCAAGCCATTAAAGTGTTTGTTGTAGTGGCTCATGGCGTGCTGCTGAGTCTGTGAATGACGCAACTCATCGATGGATTGCATCTGACAGGCGACCCGGGCACCGGCACCGCTGAAATGGCGTCCGACCTTGGCATAGCCCTGGAAAGCCGCGTATTCGAGCGGAGATACGCCACCAAGGAATAACTTCAGTGAATTCACATAGCGCGCATCAGAAATGTTCTGATGACCATTATTCTGGGCAAAGGCATCAAAAATGGCGTACAGCTTTTTCTCTTTTTCTGCCTGATACTTCCAGTAAGCATCCATGGTCAGACGGAAGGGGTCTTCCCACTTGCTCCAGTCGGTGATTTTGATCCCTTCAAACTCCTCCAGCGGGAAAATATCCGACTTCTTCTGATAGCTGGGTTCCCAGTCGAGATCACGGGTTAGGTATTGGTACTTCTGTTTTAAATTCAGTTTTTTAGTGGTCGTCATGTCAGTCTCCTGATTAGTTCCACGACAAAATAAAGTGGTCGTCGTCTTCCTCTACGTTCCCGCCAATGCTGATCACATCAAGCAGCATCTCCTGAACATCCCAGTCTCGGCATAATTTTTCTTCCATGGTTTCCCGGCTAATGACCAGGCGCTTTTCGGCCTGAATGCGGATCATTGCGGGCTGATAATCGACTTCCGCTTGCGGGTTGTCTTCAAGCGTGGCCTCGACCAGATAGCGGGCGTTGTCGTTATCCTGAAAAACGATAAAAACGAGCTGGCTCATGCTGGGAATCCTTTTGTTTGAAGTCCGGCTTTTTGCAGGGTTTTTGCAAGCTGGGCGTGCACGTTTTCGAGCGCCTCGATACCGGTGGTTTGCATAGCCAGAGGCTTAAGCGCGGCAAAGATTTCAGGCTCCCACTTATCCACCCAGCTTTGGATGGCTTCACGGTTGCTGTCAGATTCCGCTGCGGCGGTTTTTACCACGGCCGTGACCCAGCGCAGGGTGTCTTTGTTCCAGTCGCGCATAAACTCGGTCAGCATGCTGATATCTTCAGCACCCTGCTGGGCAAACCAGTCATCCAGGGCTTCATAGGCGAAGGCAAAGATCGCTTTATCGATCAGCAGGTTTTGCAACACAGTGAGTTCAAACCAGTCGCGCACCACCATCGAATCTTCGGCAAGCTTGCGTAGCGGCTGCCAGATAGGGTCGTTCATCCAGTAATTTTTACTGATGTCCAGCGCACTGCCGGTATTGCCATCGATCATCAGTGCAATCCGCGAGAGGTACTGGCCCATGCCCAGGTGGTCCATGGCCTGAAAAATATGTGGCTGAGCTGCGGTTGCGCCCACCGCCTCGCTGGCAATGCTGCTGTTGTTCATATTGGCCGCCTGATTCATGTGGCGGAAAGGCACCAGGTATTTGAGGATGCTGGTTTGTACCCGCTCATCCAGCCGTTTGAGCAGGCCACGTTTCTCGCAGAAGCCGTAACTGGTTTCTGCGCCTTCCTGCATTTTGGCACGGTTGCCGACATAGGCTCCGTAGTAAAACTGACGCGGATCGGTGATCTCGTACCAGTCCTTCATTTTCACCGCCGACAGATTCACATCATTCAGCTCGTGCTCAGCATCCCACAGTGGGCGGTAGTGGAAGTTGGTGGTTGCCGCAATATCGAAGCTGGCTTCCTGATACCGTGTGGCGGGTTTATCACCAAAACGGCGCGCAATATGGCTGTAGGTATGCCGAATCGGTTGCACTGAATCTGTTTTTATTTCGATAGTCATAACTTACCCTTGATTTTCTGCTCGTTGGCTTGTCGTTTTAGACGCGTCGTGTATCGCCATAACGCCATTTCTGAATGTCGTCATCCACCTGCTGCGCCATGGCTTCATCCATGGGAATGACATTGTTGTGTTTGCAGAAGAGTTCGAACGCATTACGCGGTAGAACCAGTTCTACAAAGAGTTCTGGATGACCAATGGCAAAATCGAATTCCACGAATTTTGCATCGGGCTCGCTCTGTACCCGCACGTAGCGAGGCAGTGCGTTAAAGTCGTTTGGGTTAGGAGTGGCTTTCATCTGTCGTTTCCTAATCAACACTGGTCAGCTTGGTTACATGGCACCAGAGCAACTGCTATGCCAGCCACTGATAAGGTGGTATTAACAATTTTTTATCATTCTGAAATAAAAAGGTTTTTCAGAACATGGAGGAGAGAAGGCTGAGGAAAAAAAGGGCTCGTTAAGAGGAATGTTGTGTTAACAATGTTAATTATTTGATAAAGAAAAGCGTTGATTTGATCAAATGATAACAAGTATGCTGCCTGCTTAAAGTTTGAGTTCGACCATTTGATAACCGGATGTAAAATGGCCCGAAGAACTCAGCATGTATCGGCAGTTAACATGCGCCTGACCTAGGTCAGGCCGGGTGAGTAAAGGTAATAGCATGTCCTGGAGTATGGCCCCTGATTTTCAGTTAACCGACATTAACGACCTGACCGAGCAGATCCGCTTTCAGAGCAAAGAGGGAAAAATCTGGTTTGGTGAACAACGTATGCTGCTGATGCAGGTGTCGGCGATGGCTGCATTCAGACGCGAACTGGTGAACAGTATTGGGCTTGAACGCGCTAAGGGTTTTTTCCTGCGACTGGGTTATCAAAGCGGACTGCGGGATGCCGAGCTGGCGCGTAAACTGCGTCCGGACGCGCATGATTTTGATACCTTCTGGGCGGGACCACAGCTACATTCGCTTAAAGGCATGGTGAAAGTTGTGCCGATCGAAATCGTGATTGATCAGGAAACGCGCAGTTTTCATGGCGAGCTGGAGTGGTTCGATTCATGGGAAGTCGAAGTAGTTAAAAAGGAATTTGGTCAGCTCGATGAGCCTGCCTGCTGGTCGCTGCTGGGTTATGCCTGTGCGTTTAGCTCATCCTTTATGCGTCGCGAAATCATTTTCCGTGAAGTCAGCTGCCGTGGCTGTGGCGATGAGCGCTGTTTGATTGTGGGTAAACCGGCCGAAGAGTGGGAGGATGGCATTGAGTTTGCAAAATACTTTACCGCTGAGCCAATTATAGAAGAGCTCTACAGCTTGCAATCGCAGGTGCAGTCTCTGCGTACCAGTTTAGAACGTCAGCAGGGCCAGTATTATGGGATTGGTCAGTCGGCCGCTTACAAAGAAGCCTGCGCCAAGATCGATAAAGCGGCCCAGGGTAAGGTGTCGGTGCTGATCCTGGGTGAAACTGGCGTAGGTAAGGAAGTGATTGCACGTAGTGTGCATTTGCGCAGTCAACGCGCGGACAAAACCTTTGTGGCGGTGAACTGTGCCGCTATTCCGCAGGATTTAATCGAAGCCGAGTTGTTTGGGGTCGAAAAAGGCGCTTATACCGGTGCTACCCAGGGGCGTCCCGGCCGCTTTGAACGGGCGAATGGCGGGACCATTTTTCTCGACGAAGTCATTGAACTCACCCCCCGTGCGCAGGCCACTTTGCTTCGGGTGTTACAGGAAGGGGAGCTTGAGCGCGTGGGCGGGACCCAGACTCACCAGGTCTGTGTGAGGATCATTGCGGCCACCAACGAAAGCCTGGAACAAGCCGTCAATGAAGGACGTTTCCGCGCCGATCTCTACTATCGTCTTAGCGTGTTCCCCGTGCATATCCCCCCTTTACGCGAGCGGCTGGAAGACTTACCTCTGCTGGTTGAGCATTTCCTCAATAAATTCCATAACGATTACTCCAAGCGCACCTTAGGGTTGTCGGACAAAGCTTGGGGTTACCTTAACAGTTATGCCTGGCCAGGCAATATCCGCGAACTAGAAAACGTGATTGAGCGAGGCGTGATCCTAACCGACAGCAACGAAACCATCTCGCTCGAATCCCTGTTTCCAACGCCTATGCTGGAAGCGCAGAACACGGATGAAGAGCATATTTATTCGGATGGTCAGGTGATCAAACCCGGTGATAAACCCAGCCACAACTGGATCGACACCGTCTTTAATCAGAATATCGGGCTGGATGCAGTAGAAGAACAGCTTATCCAACGCGCACTGCGGGAAGCTAACAACAATGTTGCCGGGGCGGCCAGGCTGCTCGGGCTCTCCCGTCCTGCCTTTGCTTATCGGTTAAAAAAGCTGGAAGAGAAGCAAACCCGCTAAATCCTAAGCATTTCACCAAATCATCAAATCCTGTTCATAAGCGTGGGGTTAATCGAGTTTGATTTTATCATTTCGTTAACACTTGTGTTTTCATTGACCCTTCCGGTAGCAATTAACCACACTTAAAAAATCTAACTATATGATTTAAATAAGTTAAAATTTTTTATTTTCTCGCTGGCATATCGCTTGCTTCCCACTCCTCAATGTTAATCAAATATTAACGGAAAGGGAATGAACAAGATCATCAAAGAGAGGAAGTCAGCAATGCTGCGCCTCTCCGGTTGCAACGCTTTCATAGCCGCAGGAGTGAGCCTAGTGCTGAGTGGCTGCGAAGCGCCGCTAGTGCTCGAGCAGGTCAATGCGACCCGCGCCAAGGCGCTGCAACGTACCCATTATTATCAGGCCGCGGCTTCATCGGCCGAGGTGGCAGTGCTGGTGGGCAATGATGGGGTGATACTGCGCAAGGCGTATGATCAGGAATGGATGCGCATCGATACCGCGACCCACACTTCCTTTATCGATGTGGATTTGTGTCCCGATCAGCGTTTTATTGCCCTGAGTTTCGATAACGCACTTTGGGTGTCTGATCCCACTGCTACCCAGTGGACGCCGGTTGAGATTCCGACCGAAGAACAATTAATGACCGCCACATGCGCCCCCGACGCCAGTTGGTGGGTCGCTGGCAGTTTCTCGAGCATTCTGCATTCCAGCGACGAGGGTAACAGTTGGCAAACCACCAGCCTGGAAGAAGACGCCATTATCACTCAACTGGCCTTTGTGTCAGACCAGCAAGCGGTGGCCACCGCCGAATACGGCATGATTATCCAGAGCCAGGATGGCGGCGAAAGCTGGGAGATAACCGGCTTCCTGCCTGACGAATTCTACCCGCACACCGCCTATTTTGTCAGTCTGGAGGAAGGTTGGGTGGCCGGATTGAACGGCTTTATCTACCACACCCAGGATGCAGGCGAGACCTGGAGCAGGCAAAGCACCGACACCAGCCTGCCCCTGTATCAGCTGGTTGCCAGCGAGCATGGCCTGTTTGCGCTGGGGGATAACTCCACCGTGCTGAAACGCACCGGTGACCAATGGCAAACCATCCAGCCACCCAGCACCCCGGTCTATTTGCGGGCCGGCGTCTATCTCGATGGTCAGCTGGTGGCCGCGGGTGGCCGTGGCAGCCTCTTCAGTATCGATACCTACCCAGTGCCTGCGCAGCTAATCAGCCAGGAGGCATCTGATGACTAATCAACACAGATTCACTCATTTTTTGCACCAGATCGAAGTCAGTATTTTCGCTCATCCGCGTACCGTGCTGACCGGGATCCTGCTGCTGACGCTATTTTTTATGAGTCGCATCCCAGCGTTGCAGATTTATACCGATTTTGCCAACCTGTTACCGCAACAACACCCCTATATTCAGCTGCATAACAGTATCAAGGACAGCTTTGGTGGTGCCAACGTGCTGGTGGTGGGCGTTGAGTTTGAAGAAGGCGATATCTTTACCAATGAGCGGCTCGCCACCCTCGATCGCATCACCATGGCGGTGGATAGTCTGCCGGGTGTGAACCACAACCTGGTTTCCAGCGTGACCCACCGTAATTCGCGTCATATCTGGCTGACCGAAGTGGGCAGCATCAATTCTGAACCCTACTACGACTCGACCTTCGGCACCTACAGCCAGGCCGAACTCGATACCATGCGTGCGAATATCTCAGCCAATCCGAGGGTGTACGGGCCCTTGGTCTCGCCTGATTTTAAAATGACGCTGATCAAAGCTCAGCTGATTGAAGGTCAGCTTGATTATGAAAAAACCTTCAGTCAGCTGCAGGAAATCCGCGAGCGCGAAGCTCATCCCGGTATGACCATTTATGCAACCGGCCAACCCGTGCTGGTTGGCTGGGCTTACACCTATATGGATCAGATTCTGCAGATATTTGTTTTCACCCTGTTGATCATGTTGGCGCTGTTGATTTTTCACTTCCGCAAAGCGTACGGGATTCTGGTCCCACTGGGTGGGGTGTTGATTTCTACCATCTGGGGGCTAGGGATCATCAGTTTACTGGGCTATAACCTAGACCCATTAGGGCTGGTGATACCCTTTTTGATTGCGGCCCGCGCCATGAGTCATGGGGTCCAGCTGGTGGAGCGTTATTACGCTGAGGTCAGCGAGCTGAACGATGGTCCAGCGGCGGCCAAAGCGACTTTCGACAGCCTTTTCCGTCCGGGTACCCTGGGCGTGGTTTCCGATGCGGTGGGACTGCTGTTGATTGCGGTGGGTTCGATTCCACTCAACACCCAGCTTGGATTTTATGCCTCGCTCTGGGCCATCACTGTGGTGCTGACCGTGTTGGTGGGGGTACCCCTGTTGTTGTCGATTCTGCCCACACCGCGTTCGCCTGAGATTAAAGAGACCATTCTGCGACATATTGGGGGGGCGAGTTCGCGTCTGGTCACGCAACCCGGGGCTGGAAAAAAACTGCTGCTGTTTGCACTGGCGCTAGTGGCGGTAAGTCTGGTCGGCGCTTCACGCGTGCAAATTGGTGATTCAGAGCCGGGCTCGCCCATCCTCTATCCCGACCACGACTACAATGTTTCCTCCCGCACCGTCAACGAGCGCTTCCCCGGCTCGGAAGAACTGTACATAGTGGCCGAAACCAGCGAGCCAGGCGGGCTCAAACGGCCCGAGGTGTTGCAGTCATTGGCGGCGCTGCAGGCCTATATGCTAAATGATCCTGAGGTAGGTGGCTCCAAAGGCCTCACTGATCTGGTCCGTCAGGTTAACCGACTGCTGCACAACAACGATCCGCGATGGTATCAGATCCCGCATGATGCTTCTTACGTGGGCGGGCTGATGTTTACTTACATGGCATCTAGCCCGATCCCGGGTGCGCTTAACGAGTTCAATGATACTGATGATCGCATTGCGAATCTGGTGTTCTACTACAAGGATCGCCAGGGCGAAACCATTCGTAGAGCCATTCACATGGCCAAAACCTGGATTGCCGAACATGGTAATGAGGTGGAAGGCCTGACCATTCGTCTTGCTGGCGGCACCCTCGGGGTAGCTGCTGCCATGAATGAATCTGCGTTTGAAACAAACATCATTGTGTTGCCGCTGGTCTTTATCCTGATCTTTGCCTTCGTGATGGTTTTCTACACCTCTTGGCATGCGGGTCTGATGATGCTGCTAACCATGCTATTCGCTACCACCCTGACCTATGCCTACATGGGCCTGTACGGCATGAGCATTGATATCAATACCGTGCCTGTGGTGGCGGTGGGAATTGGCGTTGGGATTGACTATTCCATCTACATGATGGACCGCATTCGCGAGTTTATGGCGAGATCAGGCAGGCTGGTCGAGGCTGTACGCCTGTCCATTGCAACCACAGGTATGGCGATCAGTTTCACCGCACTGACGCTGATGGCCGGCATAGTGATGTGGGTCATCCTGTCGGATCTTCGATTCCAGTCAGACGCCGCGCTTCTGCTCTGCGTGATGATTGTGATTAACGGGTTTGCTGCCATGCTCCTGGTACCTGCTTGGGTGCTGGTCTTTAAACCCGCCTTTATCGTCAATGTATACAGCGATGAAGATGGGGTGTTGCACGCCGATGTTGCACCCGCTGCTTCATCGCCCCACTACTCAACACCAGGTGCGCCAAGCCAGGCTTAGCCTGGTAATGCGCGCCTTTCTGATAATAGCGAGGACACAGCATGTACGCTCAACAAGATCGCAAAAAACACACAATGACAGGCGTGTTAATGGCGGCCGGTATACTCTTGGTAACCCCTGCCATCGCCGCCGCCGAAGACACCACCTTCAACGGCTTTTATGAACACCAGACCTTTGTTCGTAATGGCGTGGGGTTATCCAAATTCCGCAATACCCTGCAGCTGGAAGGCTCAAAACGCTTTGGCGATGTCGGCAAATTCAGCAATGTCGCCATTAGCGGCATTTTCCGGGGATCCTATGACGGCGTCTACGACCTCAACGATGAAGACTATGGCGACAAGGCTGGGCGCAGCATTGCGCTGGAAAACAGCATTGCTGGATTAGGCTCAACCGTGCCTTTTGGTGAAGGCCTCAAGCTGCCCTTTACCTTTGACACTGCCAACCATCCTAATCAGGGCATGGTGGTGTTGGGAGAACATCTGCATCCCACCGATGGCGGCGTTGCCTTCGGGGTGCCGGTGCGTCCCTGTGATGTTGACAGCCGTGGCTGTATCAACGGCTATCTGGATAAAGATATGGATAACTTAAGGTTTCGTGAGTTTAACGATCGCCTTGATTTTATTCGTGAGCTCTACGTCGACTTCGACCTCAATCTGGACAACGGACATATCTTAAGTACGCGTCTGGGTAAGCAGCAGGTTATCTGGGGACGTACCGATTTATTCCGGGTGCTGGATGTGATTAACCCGGTCGATTACTCGCGCAACAATATCTACGATGAACTCGAAGATATCCGTATTCCCATGTGGATCCTGAAAACCGATTATCGGATGGGGGCGACCGAAACCTTCGATGACCTGAATTTCCAGGTGGTCTGGAATTTCGACCGCTTCCGCCCGCACGACCTAGGTCAGTGCGGACAGCCTAACGTGATCCTGGATGCCGGCTGCTTCTTCCGTGGCATGAATACCCTCTGGGAATTCGGTGGTACGGTGGCCAATTTCGCGAATGGCAATATCGCGACTGACTTTGGTCCCGGCCAAATCGGTATTCGTCAGGCGCATATGCCAAGCTGGAGTCTGTCGAACACGCAAATCGGCCTGAAAATGGAAGGGGTGTTGGGTGATCTTGGCTTCTCTTTGAATGCCCTGAGTTACCGCTCACAACTGCCGTCGCCGCGCGGCGGTATCCCAGCGCAAAACGCCTTCACCGGTGAAGTGGGTGTGTGGCCAAACTTGATTGCCTTCGATATTTATTTCCCACGCATCACTTTGCTGGGGGGGTCGATGGATTATTATGCGCAGGATATCGATACCGTGTTCCGGGTAGAAGCCGCGCATAGTTCGGGTGAAGAATTTGCTAACACCATAAATACGCTATTGTATTCAGAATCCGACGTGCTGCGCTATGTGATTGGCGCGGATAAAAACATCTTCATTCCCTTCCTCAATGATAGCCGCGCCTTCCTGTTTTCGGGGCAGATTTTTGGCCAGCACATTCTTGATTATGAACGTGAAGAACGCCCTCTGGGTGAGGCCGGGATCCCCGACTGGGAACACAACTGGACGGCTACCCTGTTAATCAAAGGCTGGTGGATGAACGACCGTCTTAGCCCCCAGCTGATCACAGCGCATGACTTCCGCGCGCAATCAACAGTTGTCGCGCTGGCTGTCGAGTGGCTCTACAGCGATCGTCTCAAAATTACTGCTGGCGCCAACTTCAAGCTGGGTTCAGGCGCGCGTAAGTTCGATGACTGCCGTACCTGTAATCCATGGGACCCCTTCACTGCGGGCCTTGACGGCCATCCGCCAGGTTACAGCTTAGGCCTGTCCGGCTTTCAGCCGCTGGGTCGCTTTCAGTCCGGTCCCATCGGGATGGCGATGGAAGAAGACGAGCTTCAGCTAACCCTGCGTTACAGCTTCTAAAGAGGATATCAGTATGACATACACTAGAATAACCACGACCCTGTGCGCCAGTGCGCTCACCCTAATGCTTGGCGTCAGTGCCACCGCGCAAACCAGCGATGAACAGGTCAATCAGTCTTTTTACCCCTATTCGGCATCGCCCCCAAGCTTTGACGGCCTTAAACCTGGTATGGTGATTGACCAGACCAATTTGGCGCAGTTTAAAGAGGTTATAGACCCTGCGTTTTATCATTTTATCGAACAGGGCTGGACGTCGATTCAGGTGGGCGAAACTACTTCGTTTGATCTGCACGAGAACTACATCAAGGCAACCGCAGAGGGCTACCAATCGGTGCAACTGGGCGAAAATCTCGGTGAAATCATTGGCTGGAAAGCGGGGCGTCCGTTCCCGCAGGAACCTTCAACCGATGATCCTCGCGCCGGTGAAAAGCTGGCCTGGAACTACAAGTATGGCTATAACTGGGGTGATAGTGCCGCTATTTCGCCCTTCTACTGGAAATACCGGGATATGGAATCGGGCAAGGTAGAGCGTACTATCAAGTTTAACTTCCACTTTTTAAACTTTATGGGCCGGGTTATTCAGGAACCCACGCCCGAAATTACGCCGAATCCTTCTGAGTTGTTCAGGTCGATTTACGTGCAGGTACTAGCGCCAGATGATGTGCGGAATACCCAACTTCTGATCCACCGCGCGGCAGATGATCTCAAACGCGACAACTCCTGGCTTTATCTTGGGTTCCAGCGTCGCGTGCGTCGGCTGGCTACGGGGCAGGTAACCGACGCCTTCTTGGGCTCGGATCTGATGATTGAAGATTTTGAAGGCTACAATGGACGGATTTCAGACATGCAATGGACCTACAAAGGCACCCGCTACATGTTAATGCCGTTTTATAACCACAATGGTCTGAAACTGGATACCGAAACCCATGAGGATGATGAAGGTTATCAGGTCGTGGCGTTTAGCGGACAGGGCGGCTGCTTCCCGGACATCACCTGGCAGCTACGAAAGGTGTATGAAGTAGAAGCAGTACCCAACAGTGATGCTCACCCGCTGGAAAAACGCGTGCACTTTATGGATGCGCAAACCTTTACCATTCCGCGCACCATTTCCTACGATCGTAAAGGCACTTTATGGAAAACCTTTACCATTGGTCAGGCGCATCCGGACCATCACCTGCCCGCGAACAAAGGCTCGGGTGTGTCTATTGATGATGCTTTCAGCATGATCGACGTGCAGGCGAAGCACTGCACTACTGGGCAGTTTAAAGGGCAGGTCGATCCTAAACTGTCTCCGCCGGAAATGTTCACTGTGCAGCATTTACGACGAACCGGTAGTTAAGAACAAAACGGGCGCGTATTGCGCCCCTTTCAGTTTTAAAGGTATTAAAGGCCATGAAAAACGATGAACAACAGCCGGTAACGGTGATTGTTTCGCGCAAGGTAAAAGCCTCGCATGCCGCTGCGTTTGAATCCCTGAGTGCAGAAATGACAAAGCGTGCCAGCCGGTTTGACGGTTACATCAGTACCGCTATGTTTCGTCCCGCCAGTGCGGATGACCCTGAATACAGGATTATCTTCAAATTTGCTGATGGCGAGTCGCTGGCGCGCTGGGAAGACTCTACCGAACGTCAGGAAATACTGGAGCAGATTGAAGCGTTCTTGATCAGTCCTTCCGAACGCGAGCTGGTGTCCGGGCTGGTCACCTGGTTTTCGATGCCTTCAAAAAATCCGTTAACACCGCCGCCCAAATATAAGATGACAGTGGTGAGCTGGCTGGCCCTGTATCCCGCCGTGACGCTTATTTTCTGGCTGTTTGGTCCCCGGTTAAATGAGCTGCCCTTGCTCCTGCGTACCCTTGTGGTGACGGCGGTCGTGATGCTGCTGATGTCCTACGTGCTAATGCCAAGAATGACGCGGATCTTTGCTTTCTGGCTGTATCCCCGAAATAAAACCAATCTTTGATCTGCACCTCTGTCAAAGTGGCTTCATCCTGATATACCCGAAGCATCATGTGTGAATAAATGGATGCCTGTTATGTCACAAAAAACATCGCTTGTTCATACTACGTTGCACAATTTTTTCTAGACGGCGACGTTCTGCCCGGTCAATCGATGTTACTCTTTTCATACTCAGTGTGATTGCAATCAGATGGTTTTGGCGAATGATCTGATCGCGCAATTCACACTGAGTTCCCTTCCCAAGGTGATCTACTATTAGGAACAGTTATTTAGGGTATTATGACTGGTCACTTATCAATATGTCTAATTATGTTTTGGTAACAACCTTGGGTATCTAACAATTTTACTATTTGATAAATAAATACTATATCAAGAGTACTTTATACCATTTCGGTGTGATTACACGGTGCACTGTTTATAATTCTTTTTCTTAAAAAAGGGACTGAATTCAGAATAAATGCTGTTTACACCAAAAAATTCCTTGCGAACAATAAAGTGGCATATTGTATGCAGCCTTTCCTACATCATACTTAGATTTGATACTTCCCAGATGGTTCTTTCACGATTACTTGTATTGAGCAATAGAATTTAGTTTAGAACGCATACTTAACAGTTTAGGCATATGAAAATTTTAATATTAGGATGTGGTGCGATTGGTGGATTTTACGCTAGCCGTTTACATAAATGTTGCAGATCAATTACCGTAACAGCCAGAGGAAAGCACCTTGAAGCAATTCAGCAAAAGGGTCTCAAGGTTACACATGACGGAGAGGAAAGCGTTGCACTTCTCAATGCGGTAAATCATCAGAATTTACAACTTGATTTTCAGAGTAACCAATTCGATTTAGTTATAATTTGTCTCAAAGCAAATCAGCTTTTAACAGTGCTGTCAGAGCTTGGTAACTGGTTGAAGCTATCGCAATGTCCAATACTATCTCTGCAGAATGGTGTAGACAATGAATCGGTTTTAGCCGATACCTTTGGTAAACATAGAGTTTGGGGCGGCATGGCTATTAAGATCGGTGGTGAAGTTATTCAACCCGGCGAAATAGTATCTACGGGTAGCGCAAAAGTAACCTATGGCCCATGGCCAGTAGTCGAACCTAGCCAACAAATGCCTTATCAACTGACAAAATTTGCAAAATATCTAGCGCTCGCGAGTATTCCATTTAAGCTAACTTCAGACATCCGCCTTGAATTATGGAAAAAGCTTATAATTAACAACGGTGTTAATCCCTTGTCAGCTATAACTGGTTTAAATACATATGAGCTAACTCATAACCCTACTTATATCGTTATGATACAACAAGCTATGCAAGAAACCGCAAAAGCGGCACGTTATGATGGAGTTGAATTGTCTCAACAAGATGTAGATAGCTTATTCAACTTAATTAAAAACTTCTCATCCATAAAAACATCGATGTTAATAGATAAGGAAAAAGGTAGAGAGCTCGAGCTAGACGCCATTGTAGGTGCGGTTATCGAGAGGTGTCAGAAACAGGGAGTCCCAGCTCCTCAAAATCAAGAGTTTTACCGCATTCTTACAGAGTCAGTAAGGTATGAATGTTGAAGATAGTGACATTAGGTCCAGCCGGGACATTTTCTGAACTTGCCACAAAAAAATTTATCCAACAACAGTCATCTGTTTGTGATGTTAATTTTTTACCAACGATTAGAAAAGTACTTCATGAAATAGGGCAATCTTGTGATATTGGCATCATACCTATTGAGAATTTTTCTGAGGGTTTCATCGCGCTAGTGCTGGATCTTTTAGTTGAGCTCGATTTATGCATCGTTGATGAAGTGATGCTTCCTATCGAATTTTCATTTGTTTCAAACGCTAGACGCTTAAAAGAAATAGATCAACTGTTTGTCCAATTTGTTGCACAAGGCCAATGTTTGGAATTCATTCAAAATTTGAATAACGTAAACATTCATTTAACAGAAAGTAACATTGAATCTCTTGAGAAGTGTATTAGCGCAAATGATAAAGCTGGTGCAATTGTTCCTTCTGGATCGTTTAGTCCACGAGACTTCGCCTCTACGATAAACAAAGTGAATGACTACGATAATAACCAAACACGTTTTTTAGCGCTAACTAAAAATCCGGCTAAAACAACCCCATGGCTAGCAAATAAGACCAGTATTATTGTGCTAGATGATGACGATCATCCAGGCCTCTTAGGTGAAGTGCTTCAGTCATTTTCTTCACGCGGAATCAATTTAACCAATATCATTTCTCGCCCGACTCGTAGGATGTTTGGCAAGTATCATTTTTTTATAGAGTTTGAAGGTAATAAACAGGACGCTAACGTAGCTGCTGCTTTAAAAGAAGTTGGCAAAAGAAACAAAGTAAAAATGCTTGGATCTTATAAAGCGGCAACACTATAAGTGTTAATAGTAAAACGACTTCTTAGACGCAGCTATCCTTGGGAACTAAAAGCAATCTAAGTGGTATTAGTATCTCTATCGGGAGAAAATTTTTTCTTAAGGTGAATCATCACCGAATTAATAAGAGGTAAAATGATACGACTTGCCTGAATTTTGATAAGCGCTAAACGAGGGTTTCACCCTTTCGAAAGGGTGAAACGTGTACAATTTGTCCATCATTAAGAGCCGCTTTTGTGACCTAAGATGTGACCAAGACCGATTTAACCGGTCCTAAATGGTGACTTTAGATATCTTGATAAAAACTCATAACCTCATGTAATTGAAAAATTAATACGTTTTTCACCGATTAATGTCGACCTAAAACTTTTCGCAGGGTCGCTCTGAGGAGGTAACGGACATCCGGAAAACGTAAAAGGTGGGCAACGTACATTGTGCGAAGAACACGACGCCAGGGCAACCGCATACTTTTACCCAAAAATAAGCTCTGCTCTGA
>CETO01084568.1_pt1 | contig 50707 bp, 47 predicted proteins | sample 531351 | NCBI WGS metagenome assembly CETO01 (sample SAMEA2622678, study PRJEB7988) | marine metagenome | isolation source: saline water (ENVO:00002010), including | reverse complement strand
TCAAAACGCTTTGGTCCCTATGTGGAAGAAATCGCCGCCGACTGGCAAGCCCTCAAACAACTTAGCGATGAAGACGCTAAACAGGCACTGGTGCCCTTGGTAAAGAAGATAGAACTGGCATTAAGCACCCTGCAGCAATTTGTTAGCAGCGTGAAGAAGTAAATTTGAAAAGCAAGCTGCCGCTACTATTGATATAGCGGCAGGTTATCAATACGCTGTTGAATCTCGGCGACCTGCTTTCGGTATGCCGGGCTGTCTACCTCGCTGTAGCGATGCCGAAACTCCTGCTTGCTTAGTCCTTCCGGTAAGCCACCGATGTAGGGCAAAATATCCCGCTCACGAAGGCCCTGTTGCGCCAGTTCCTGGAGTCGCGCCGCGCTGTCTGGCTGAGTAGCGATGCGTGCAAACGCCATTCCCGACATATCCGCCGCCAGATCGACAAAACTGTAGCCACTGCCGCCCATGGCCCGATCCATGAGTTCCTTAAACTCACCAATAGCCAGAGTCATATTTTGCTGGGAAAGGATCTGCAAGGCAGCAGAAATAGTAAAGTGACGAGCCAGATCGTTACGCTGAGCCAGCACGGCCGGCGCTTTAGACTCCACCGCTGAATCCCCTTCTGGCTGACTTGCTCCGGCCAGCCCGCTAATTCTGTGATCGCCCAGAAAGATGGCTAAAGCCAGCAATGCCGCCTGATTATGCAGCACCGGTTCGCCCTCTTCACTCAATGAAGCAGCCCGGCTGAGCATCAGGTTCAGATAACTAGCGACAGACTGCGGCGACGGTGAACGCCCTAATGGCGAGCCATTAATGTAAGCCAGGTAATCAGTGGTTAACTCGCCAAGCTCATTCACTCCGGTACTGATGTTTTCCCGGGCAACATCGATTTGCTGCAGTAATTCATCCAGCGGGCGCATATCCAGCACCAGGCGCTCTTCAGACATAGTGATTTGAGTGATCTGATTGGCAGCCGTACTGGCTACATCACTGCTGGTAAAACGGTCCACCAACCATACCGCGCCGGATAATGCAGTATCTCCCGGCACCACCAGGTTACCAATTCTTACGTGGTCGATATTGACCCCCTCGCCCGGAAACACCTGAGCAGAAAGGTTAATGTAAAAATCATCGGCCGGTGCCGGCAACGCGATACTGGCCGCAATCCGGGTTTGTTGCGCCTCTACTTCTACAGCCCCGTTAAAGCCGGGTAAAGCACGCTGGGCAAATCCCATCAGGCTTTCAAACTGCGCCTCAGATACTTCAACGCGCTGCTGCGAATGGCGATCTTCAAGGCTGTTTTTTAACTGTCGAAGTAAGGCATGCACCGTTTCGGCGTTGTCGACCTGCTGCGAGGAGACGCGACTGACCTTAGGCGAGCCGTCTACCACGAGCACGGCAAGCAGGGTTAGTGCTGCAACAAACAGCAGTACAATAGTAAACAGAAGTCGGCCGAACATGTTTTTGGATATCCTATCAGCACCGGGTTGATTAGTTAGCTAAATTGCGCGTTAGTCCACTCAGACAAACTTTTATATACCGCGGCCGCGGCAGAAAAGTCATGGCCCAGGGATTGTTCGGTAGGTACTGCGACACATCGCAGTCCGGCGGCTACTGCAGCAGCCAGACCGTGTTCGGTATCTTCTACCGCCATCGCCTGCTCTGCTGTCAGGCCCATTTGTTCCAGCGCCATTAAATAGCAATCTGGCGCGGGTTTACTGTGCTCAACGTCCTCCACTGCTACAACGCACTCTACCCAGTCGGCAAAGCCATAACATTCCAGGGTGCGTTGTACCGAATACTTACTGCCGCCTGTGACAATGGCAATACGCAGCCCCTGCTCGTGACAGAGCGTCATCGTCTCCTGTGCGCCGAGCATTAGCGGGAAGGGCGCTTTATGCAAATGTTCTTCGGTCAGGCGGGTTTTGGTGTGGGCTAACTCCGCCGGTTCAACCGATAAATTAAAGTCCCTCGCCACATCCACGCCATTTTGCGATGTGGGTACTCCAGCCATTATCTCGTTATAATAAGCGTCAGTTAAGGATACCTCATAGGGCTTTAAAGTTTGCTGCCATAACTTAAAATGAACGGCCTCTGAGTTAATCAGCGTACCGTCATGGTCGAAGAGAATGGCTTTCGGCAGCGTGGACTGTGACATGGTGTGCAACTCACTGTTATTAAGAATCGTAGGCATAGCGCTTTTAAACTGGCCAGCCCTGGCTTGTTTACCTTAGGATTCTGCTGAAAAATCACAACATTGTAAAATGGTTTGTACTTAAAGCACTGTTATCCCAGCCCGGTTTTTTTCACTTTTTACAACAGTAAATCCATGCCCCCTCATTATATAAGTATCGAAGGACATAGCAGACTTTGCGGCGATGAGTTACTCTTCTTCGCCAGGCGGGCCAGGCGTAAAAACACTCTGCATAAATTCGAAGAACGCTTCTGTTTTTCGGGTCGTTAAACTGTTTTGCGGCTTTAAGAACCATACCGGCGCTTCGCCAGAGGCCAGACTCCCGGGCAGTACTTCAATTAAACGGCCGCATTGCAACGCTTCACGTATGGCAATGTAAGATTTTATGCCAATACCATGGCCGGCGAGCAAAGCCTGGGTCATGCAGTCTGAATTGGAAACGGTAAACCGGGCATCAACATTAAAGGTACGCACCTTGTCAGACTCCTGCATTTTAAGCTGACGTTGCCAGGGCAGAACCACCCAGCGGTGATCGGCTAACCGGGCGAGTGAGTCCGGCGTGCCATAGCGCTCCAGATAAAGCGGCGACGCACACAGTATCCTATGGTTATCACACAGTTTGCGAGCCAGCAATGCGGAGTCTGAAAGACTCCCTACCCGCACTGCAACATCCTGCTTATCTTCCACCACATTGACAAATTGGTCATTAATCAAAAACTCGAGCTTCAAATCAGGATACTGCTGCTCAAACGCCATGAGTCTGGGCATCACAAACTTAGAGAAAATCCAGGGTGGCATTGTGACTCTGAGTACGCCGCTTATCGATGACCGGCGCGCGCCAATCTGATACTCCGCATCACGTAACGCTTCCAGAATGGCACCTACCCTCTGATAAAACACTTCGCCGGCAGAAGACAATTCCAGTTTACGACTATCGCGAAACACCAGCACAGTGGACAGCGCTTTTTCCAGCTTACTCAGACGCAGGCTGACTGTGGCCGGAGAAACCTGCTGCGCCGCTGCAGCACCATGAATACTCTTGTTTTCAACGATACTGACAAAGGTTTGTAAGTCGGTCAGGTTATACATTTATGATTTAAGAATCTTAAACAAAGGTTTCAGTACTTAATACTTCATTTAATAAACAAAAACAATAAACTGGGTTGCAAATTTACTTTGTAAGGATCATTGTGACTAAACGCTTAATTGGAATTTTATTCACTTTTATACTATTAACAGAGACACCCTGTACTGAGGCTTCACCCATGCCAGAACAACCTAAAGTCATTATTTTTGATGTTAACGAAACTCTGCTGGATCTAGAAACTATGCGTGAATCAGTGGGCGCAGCGTTATACGGCAGAGAGGAACTTCTGCCTTTATGGTTTTCAACCATGCTGCACCATTCGCTGGTATCAACCGTTTCTGGCGAATATCAGGATTTTGGCAAAATAGGTGTTGCTGCGTTAATGATGGTTGCGCACAACAACAATATCGATATTAGTGAAGACGAGGCGAAAAATGCCATTGTGCCACCGCTACTCAGCCTGCCTGCCCATGCAGACGTAAAAGCCGGACTCAGCCAGTTGAAGACAGCCGGTTATAAGCTGGTTACACTGACAAACTCATCCAATTACGGGGTAACAACACAGCTTGAAAATGCAGGCCTGACGGATTTCTTCGCCGCCCGCATGAGCATTGAAGACATTCAGGTGTATAAACCTGATCTGCGTGCTTATCGCTGGGCCCTGGAAAAACTGGGCGTTGAGCCAGAGGAAGCATTGATGGTTGCCGCCCATGGCTGGGATGTTGCCGGCGCCAAAGCGGCCGGCATGCAAACGGCATTTGTGGCCCGCCCGGGTAAAGCACTTTACCCTCTGGCACAGGCACCGGACTACGTGGTCAAAGACTTAAACGAGTTGGTAGTAGCGCTACGTCAGCGTTAATACCAACCCGGCTTATTCGGTTGAAAGGCAAAGGATTGCAGTGGGTTTATTTTATGTATTTCAAAGATAAAACCAGCCACCCAATATTATTCCAAACGATATAAAAACCCACAATTCAAAAGGGATTCTCAGTTTAAGCGGCGCGACTTTAACTTCCATGTAATACATGATAATGGCTCGCGCCTTTATCAGAGCAACCAGCATAACGATTGGAGTAGTCCACTCCCCAAATGCCGCCTGGTGATCACCTAACCAGCCCATCCCAATGGTTAAGAGGACTAATACGCACCACACGATTACCGCTTGTTTGGGTGTAATATGCTTTAAATACGAGCGCATACTCACCCCCCCAACAGATAGAGTAATGGAAAGATAAAAATCCAGAGCAGGTCGACCATATGCCAGTAGAGCGCTACGGATTCGATAGTGCCGAATAGCTCGCCATCTACGGGCCTTTTAAAAGTCGCCATCCAGATAAAGATGAGTGCTCCCATACCGCCCAGAAAATGGAGAAAGTGAGCGCCGGTCAATGCATAGTAAAACATAAAAAAATCGTTGGTATGCATGGTGATATCCAGATTGATCTTAGCACTGTATTCCAGCACCTTACTCAATCCAAATCCGGCACCAATTGTAAAAGTAGCGACCAACCAACGCCTTGTAGCTTTCGCATTTCCTTGTCGTGCCGAATCGACAGCAAAAACCACGCATAATCCGCTCGTAACAAGTATTAACGTATTGATAATGCCAATCCATGGATTAAGCTGATTTGCGGATTGGTTGAACACCTCAATATCTGCCATTCGCTCAACCATAAAACCAGCAAACAAAGCTGCAAATATAAAGATGTCGGCCAGAATAAAGAAATGCACACCCGCAATGAGTTCTTCTTTGACCGTAGAAGCACCACTTTTGGGTGCTTCAAAATGATTATGAACAGTCATAAATAGCGCTTGGCTTACTTAGCTTGTTTAAGCAGCAAAGAACGCTCTTCCTTCAAGCGGGGGACGGCTTTCCATGTGTAGTAGCTAATGATGAGAATGTAGAAAAACCAAACCAGGAACTCTATCCAGAAATTTAACCAACCCTGTCTCGCGAACAAACCGGATTTGAAAAACGGCATTAATAACTCAAACAGAAAGCTAATTCCGGCCCAGATAGAAAACCAACAAGCCCATCGTGGGTAAAGGCGTTCTGCACGTTGGTCAGACAGTCCGGCCATTCCAATTGCCACCATCGGTATAGTGGTAATGAAATAAAACATATCAATAAGCAGCCAGCCTTGATCGTAGAGCATCTGCAGCATAAAAGGAGGTAATGATTCAGGACGATAGGCGCCAGTTAGCCAGAAAACTGAAGAAGTAACCAGCGGAACAACGGTCAGGCCTCCCCCCCACATTTGTAACGTCGCCAGAACATCACTTTTATGGGGATTAATCCAGTGCATTACTTTGGTTATGGCTAAAGTCATAAAAAGGTAAAAGCAACCAAAAAGCATCGCACCGCCCATCCCGGCCCGGACCATATTGTAGTTGGTACGAAAATGTTCTGCGAGCTGGTCTTCTGTCCAGTCTGCAGGAATGGGCGGAATATTGAAGCCAAGTACTCCCCAGCAAATAATGAATGCAAGCAGAAACACCGGCCCCATCAGTGCCATGCCCCGCCAATATTTAAAATACTCGTCATTACTAAGATGTGGTAACGGATTTACCGGGCTCATGCTTGTTCTCCTTTCATATTCTCATCTAACACAATCAGAATTTTATTCTGACAAAACTTTTATCAACGCTATGAAAGGCATTGTCGCTACTTTGCTTACCCCTGTCAAGATTGTTAAATTATTTAACTATTATTTATTTTTACTTGTGCTGGACAAGGTCGGTGGCCCAAAGGCTTTGGCTAGAAACCACATTCCCTCACGAAGCTCTTCATCACTCATATGCGGTAATAATTCGGCAAAATATTGAAGCGCATTTTCAATCATGGTTTCAAAATACCGCCGCCCGGCAGTTGTCAGCGCGACTAACTTTTCCCGACCTGAGTCCGGATTATTTTTCTGAGTGACTAAATCCAGTGGTGGTGAAGATAACTCTCTTAACATTTGGGTGACTCTGGAGTTGCGCGCATCGAACCAATCGCCGAGGATCTTTTCTATTTCTTTTCGTCTCATCCAGCCATACAGGCCGACTTCAGACTCTATCAACCATAAAATAGCGGCTTGTTGGCGTGACAGCATTGCACCACAAATTCGACGTTCGAGTTCCATTCCCACCTGGTAATGAACGGGATAGAAAAATCCAAGTAAGTTAAACAGAACGTCACGACCCGGACCATTTTTCGTTTCGAAAGTGTTATCAGTTTCCATTGTTTTTCTCACCATTGATTGCGGCGCATTTCAAAGATTCATTGTTGGATCATACTTGTTTGAGCAATGATTAGATAGCTTGATAAGGGCTCAACCTTCGCCACGGTCTGAATCAAACAACAGCACATTTACTAAAGGCCGATAATAATTAAATATTTTAACTTTTAACAGAAGAAAGTTTCATTCCGGATTGCTATAAAGTGTGTCTCTGGCAATCCCCCATCATGTCACTCATAGACGTAAAAGACTGGCTGGAGTATTCGCCTGGTTGTCACGCAGTGAGCTTACTGACTTTTCGCTTTACGGCCAGCCTCAGCTCAATTTACAAACCTGTTTACTGCACCAAAGAGCTTGAAACCAGATTTCAACGTGCTCAGGGTTAGCACTTTCTCGTTGACGTGAATAGTCGATGATTGAGTCGAACTCAGCAGAAACAGTGAGCGAAGCTATCCGGTAGCCTGGAAACAATCAACTGAGGGTAGCGACAAATTGTCAGCCGTTACTGGATCGCTGAAAAAGGCAGGTTGCTAAGCACAAACTGGGACCTAAGGACAGATCCCATTGCTTTAATTATACTGGCTGTAAAGAATGCATCACATATTGGGGTAGTTGGGGCCTCCACTGCCTTCAGGCGTAACCCAGGTGATGTTTTGACTAGGATCTTTAATATCGCATGTTTTGCAATGTATGCAATTTTGCGAGTTGATGAGAAATTTCTTTGCTCCTTTATCTTCTACCACTTCATAAACACCAGCAGGACAATAACGCTGTGCAGGCTCATTCCACTTATTTAAATTGACGGTCAATGGAATTGATTCATCGCCTAATTTTAAATGAACTGGCTGATCTTCTTCATGATTCGTATTAGATAAATATACCGATGACAACTTGTCGAAACTTAATTTGCCATCGGGTTTGGGGTATTCAATATCCGCACACTCAGACGCTGGTTTTAAACTGGCGTAATCGGGAATATCGTCGCTAAAATTAAATGCGAGTTTCCCACCAAAAATGTTCTGATCGATAGTGTTGTATGCACCGCCAAGAAAGGAGCCGAACTTATGAATAGCAGAGCCAAAATTGCGCGAGCGGTATAATTCATCATATACCCATGATGCCTTAAATTTCACTTCGTACAGGTCGAGCTCATTGCCCCCGGCATCACCACCGATTAAAGCTTCAATGATAGTTTCGGCGGCAATCATTCCCGACTTCATAGCGGTATGATTACCTTTTATCTTCGCAAAATTTAGTGTGCCGGCATTACACCCAACGATGATTGCACCTGGCAAAGTCATTTTGGGCAGAGAATTTAATCCACCTTTTGTAATTGCTCTGGCACCATAGGATACTCGCTTGCCTCCATTAAGATATTGAGAAACTACCGGATGGTGTTTTAAGCGCTGAAATTCGTCAAAAGGACTCAGGTTACAATTAGCGTAATTTAAATCCACAATTAGACCGACGACAACTTGCCCGCCCTCGGCATGATAGAGATAAGAACCGCCGGTACTTTCTGAGCCAAATGTTGCTAGCGGCCAACCTGCAGTGTGCACAACAAGCCCTTCCTGGTGCTGATCTGCTGGTACATCCCAGATCTCTTTAAAACCAATACCATAATGCTGAGGGGCTTTGCCATCATCTAACTTAAACTGCTCAATTAACTGCTTGCCTAAATGGCCCCGGCATCCTTCTGAAAAAACGGTGTATTTAGCTCGCAGTTCCATGCCAGGCATATAGGAGTCTTTCTTGGAGCCGTCCGCAGCAATGCCCATATCACCGGTGACAATGCCCTTAACAAGACCATCCTCTATTATCACATCGGATGCGGCAAAACCGGGGAAGATTTCAACGCCTAATAGCTCGGCTTGCTCAGCTAACCAACGACAAACATTGCCCATACTTACTATATAGTTGCCTTCGTTGTGCATCGTTTTTGGGGTTAAATAGCCGGGAAGCTTGGTGGATTTACGTTCATTATTAAGGAAGTAAATATCATCCTTTTTCACTTTAGTGGTAAGAGGCGCCCCTTTTTCTTGCCAATCTGGAAATAGTTCATCGAGGGCGCGTGTCTCAAAGACTGCCCCGGAAAGAATATGCCCTCCGACTTCAGCACTTTTTTCAACCACACAAACCATGAGTTCCTGATTATTTTCCTGCGCTAATTGCATTAGCTTACATGCGGTTGAAAGGCCTGATGGACCCGCTCCGACAATGATAACGTCAAATTCCATCACTTCTCGTTCAATATCAGATGACATTCGATACACCCACCTTTTTTAATTTGGACACTACTATTTTTTACTATCTTACCCAACGTTAAACGTTGCATTTGAGCTTGCTCTGGCGGCTTCTTCTGCCCCCCTTTTGCTCTTTGCATGCGACCGCAATGTAATTAGCGGCAGGCTCTTTAAGGCAATGAACCATTGGCTTTACAGCTAAATACGCTGAATTTACTCAATACTCACGGTGTGTTTTTATACCAACAACATACATTATTGTCGACAAAATACCAATTTCAACTCAAAAACACAAAAAAATACACCATATTGTCGACATTGTCGTAATGGCCAGTTAAATATGTCTGCCTCTTTCACTTAATCTGTTGCTCGGCTCTCAGCCGTTAATGGCTCGTCAGGTAGGAAGTAAAGCGGATTTGATTGCGACATCAGTAGCCATGTGACAGACCAGCGCCGAGATCAGGAGCAGACAAACGAATTATCTCGTTACAACGGGACTTTCATTATCCACCAGCCTGGTAGCGATAGCGCGATAAATGAGGGGCGAGACATCTGACTTTATTACGCCTTTACAACAAATAAGTAGCAATTCATTACATATGTCCGGAAATGTCCTGCTGGTGTCTCAAGATATCATATTCACTGAATACTTCTTTGTTTATCCTGAGAGGCCGAATTTCAGGAAATTATTGTGTTTATCCCTTTCGCTCAGAACGGTGAGAACATCGTGCTTTCAATTAAAAACTCCATTCATTAATGGTAATAACAAGAAAAAGCCGGAGGAAATATTTATGAAGGTTTTGGTGCCTGTAAAACGTGTTATTGATTACAACGTAAAAGTGCGCGTTAAGCCAGATGAATCAGGCGTAGATTTAACCAACGTTAAAATGTCAATTAATCCATTTTGTGAAATTGCCATTGAAGAAGCGATTCGTCTAAAAGAAAAAGGCGTTGCCACAGAGGTAATAGTCATTTCTGTTGGCGACAAATCGGTCCAGGAGCAGATCCGCACGGGCTTAGCTCTTGGTGCGGATAGAGGTATTCATATCAATACCGAACTGTCTCTGGGCTCATTACAAATAGCGAAAATACTGAGCAAGGTCATTGAGGCAGAATCACCGGACTTAGTCATTTTAGGAAAGCAGTCTATCGACTCAGATAATAACCAGACAGGTCAAATGCTGGCTGCGTTGGCAAATATGCCCCAGGGCACCTTTGCTTCACAGTTAGAAATTGACAACGATAAGGCCATCGTGACCAGAGAAGTAGACGGCGGACTTCAAACCGTACAACTGAATTTACCGGCTATTGTTACCACTGACCTGCGTTTAAATGAACCTCGTTATGCGTCTTTACCTAACATTATGAAAGCAAAGCGTAAGCCAATAGATGTTCAGGAAGCCACAGATATGGGCGTAGACCTCGCCTCAAAAGTGACAACAATAAAGGTCACTCCCCCTGCAGAACGGGCTGGCGGCGTGATTGTAGAGAACGTAGAAGAATTAGTTAGCAAATTAAAAAATGAAGCAAAGGTGATCGCATGAGTATTTTAGTCTATGCAGAGCACGATAATATCCAGTTAAAATCTGAAACGAATAAAGTTATCACCGCCGCCCTGCAAATGGGGCAGGATATTCATCTATTAGTGGCCGGAAACAACCTGGATAATATTGTCGCGTCGGCGGCAACTATTTCAGGGGTATCGAAAGTCCTCATCGCTGACAAGCAAGAGTATGCGCATCAATTACCGGAAGCGATTTCATCCCTGATCACAGAGATTGCAAAGGACTACACGCATATACTTGCAGCGGCGACAACAACGGGTAAAAACTTTATGCCGCGCGTGGCAGCCCTGTTAGATGTATCACAAATCTCCGACATCATTGGCGTTGAGGCGAGTGATACTTTTATTCGGCCAATCTATGCCGGCAATGCCATTGCCACTGTACAGTCTGCAGAGCCTGTACATGTCATTACAGTGCGGGCAGCTTCCTTTGAAGGTGCTGGTAATGATGGCAATGCAGAAAAGGTTACCGTAGATCTCGTCAAAACCAATGCGGCGTCTGCGTTCCTAAGCGAAGAATTAACAAAATCTGCACGGCCAGAGTTAACCGCAGCTGAAGTGATTATTTCAGGTGGCCGGGGCATGCAAAACGGTGAAAACTTTACGCTATTAGAGGGTATTGCTGACAAACTTGGCGCTGCCATAGGTGCCTCACGTGCCGCGGTAGACGCCGGTTTTGTGCCCAATGATATGCAGGTCGGTCAAACAGGCAAAATTGTTGCCCCTCAATTGTATATCGCGGTGGGGATTTCTGGCGCAATTCAGCATCTTGCCGGCATGAAAGATTCTAAGGTTATTGTCGCCATTAATAAGGATGAAGAAGCACCTATATTCCAGGTGGCAGATTATGGCATTGTGGGTGATCTGTTCGATATTTTGCCAGAACTTGAAAAAAGCCTCTGACTAACCTGAACTGTCCTGGCTCAAATCTTGTCTTGCGCCATCGTGAGATTCGATTTGGGCCACCTTCTAATCGCTATTCTTGCTGTTCCAAGCTGACTTTCCCGGCCCATTGGCGTTGAGTTAACACTCAGGCGCTTTGTCTCAACAGGACGCACCAAAAGCGTTCAGGCTCTGCCCCATCAGCTAGCCCTAAACGGCTAGCTAATAGTTAACAGTGTAATAGCGTTAAACCACGTCAAATCCTGAAATGGTTTATGCCCAAGTATTTTAGTAAGCGCGGTTGATAGCCGAAAGAATTGCTTTCAACGAAGCATCAACAATATCAGAACTCATGGCACTGCCGCCTACCCGTTGACCATCAATATTTAATTGGATGTAGGCAATTGCCTGAGCTTGCGAGCTCTGACTCATTGCATGCTCACTGTATTCAATCAGTAAAATAGGTTTATCCACCAGTTGGCGAATCGCATCCATAAACGCTTCAACTACGCCAGCACCTCTACCGTGCACTTCATTTACAACGTCGTTATGCTTAATATTAACCATTAAACTTTCTTCGTTGTTGTCGCGTTTTAAGTGATAGCCATCTAATTGATAGGGCGAAGTCGCTGATAAATAGTTTTGAGCAAACAGCTCCCAAATGGCCTCGGGGCTGATTTCTGCTTCAGTAGATTCAGCGGCTTTTTGCACAATTGCGCTAAATTCGATCTGCATCCAGCGGGGCAACTGAACGTCATACTCCCTATCCAGTACATAAGCAACCCCGCCCTTACCCGACTGGCTATTGATACGAATGACTTCTTCGTAACTACGTCCCAGATCAGCTGGGTCGATAGGTAAATAGGCGGCCGTCCAGGGCTCCCCTTCCTGGTATTTATCCAGACATTTCTTTATCGCATCCTGGTGACTACCGGAAAAGGCTGTAAACACCAGATCGCCTGCATAAGGATGGCGTGGATGAACGGGTAACTGTGTCGTTGAATTCACACATTCTATGATCTCGTCCATATTAGAAAAGTCCAGCTCCGGGTCTACCCCCTGGCTGTACATGTTCATACCCATCACCATAATATCCAGGTTTCCTGTACGCTCACCATTGCCCATTAGCGTGCCTTCGACGCGATCAGCACCGGCCAATAACCCAAGCTCAGAGGCGGCTACACCACAACCACGATCATTATGGGTATGTAAACTAATTAACAAGCTTTCACGGTGATCGACTTTGTTGCAGAAGTACTCAATTTGATCGGCATAAACATTCGGCGTAGACATTTCAACTGTGGCAGGTAAGTTAATGATCACCTTGTTTTCCGCAGTGGGTTGCCAAACATCAATAACGGCATTGCACACATCAATTGCGTAATCAATTTCGGTCCCGGTAAAACTTTCAGGCGAATATTCAAACGTCCACTGTGTTTCCGGATATTCTGATGCCAACCGTTTTACGGCCTGAGCACCATCAATAGCGATTTGCTTTATCCCCTCTTTATCTAACCCAAATACATTTTCTCGCTGTACGGTTGAGGTAGAGTTATAGACATGCACAATGGCTTTTTTAACGCCGGCCAGCGCTTCAAAGGTTTTGGTAATTAACTCCTCACGGGTTTGTACCAGAACCTGAATAGTGACATCTTCAGGAATTAAGTCTTCTTCGATAATTTTGCGCACAAAGTCGTAATCATGCTGAGAAGCAGCCGGAAACCCCACTTCAATTTCTTTGAACCCGACAGCCAAGAGTAAATTGTACAGCCGCATTTTTTGCGAAGGCGTCATTGGTTCAATTAAAGCCTGATTGCCATCTCGTAAATCCACACTGCACCATTTAGGCGCTTGAGTAATTGTATTATCTGGCCACTTTCTACTTTTCAATGGTAAGACGGGGTATGGACGATATTTACGATGGTCAAATTTACTCATGAATGTTCTCAGCTATCGATGGTTTTATGGCAAATGATTAATGTCAGAATACTAGCCTAATTATAGATGGGTATTGCTAGTCATAGATTGCCAATATAGCGTCAATTCACGCCACAATTAACATTATCACCTACCCAACCTTCCAATAATAGAGAATTTGCACCAAGATATAGGGCATCAATGGAGAAAAACCACTAACCATGAAACTCGACAATACCGACCGAAAGATTTTGGAAGCCATGCAACAAAATGGCCGGATAAGTAATTTAGAATTATCCGAAAAGGTAAATTTATCACCGACCCCTTGCTCCCGCAGAGTTAAACGCCTGGAAGAGTCCGGGGTGATAGATAAACATGTCACCTTATTAAATCAATCAAAATTAGGACTTAAACTGACTGCCATTATTGGCATTAGCATGGACAGGCATACGTCAGATCGCTTCGATAAGTTCGAAGCCACCATAAGAACCTACCCAGAAATAGTTGAAGCGAGTGTGGTAACAGGTCAGTCGTATGATTTTTTATTGCGCGCTGTGGTGCCTGATATGGACTATTATGAAGAACTTCTGCTGGGGCGGCTAACCCGAATTGAAGGCGTTACCGGCGTCCATACCAGCTTTGTACTTCGCAGGGTAATCTCCAAAACAGAGTTACCGCTCACACATATTTAAACAGCAACTGACGATGAGGTTTCATTCAACGCTAACCCGGCTGTATTGACCATAAAAGTGAAAATGGGGCTATATAGCCCCATTGCATTCATTCAATTCATAGCTCAGATGTACTGGCTCAGGCGGCTAAAGTTTAAACTGAGAAACCGCCGTTTTAAGGTCAGCCATTTCAACATCAATTTGCGAGGTTGACTCATTCGCTTTTTGCGTACTGCTGGCACTCATTTCGGCCAGTTCAACAATACGCTGCAAGCTGGACGCAACATCAGACAATAAATCATCCTGTTGCTCAGTTTCTGACACTATTTGTCGGTTAATCTCGCTCAGCTCCTGAATAATCAACGAGATATTTGCCACCTGTTCAGATACTTGTTGAGTAGTCTGCGCGCCTATCTGCGCCTGTTCCCGGCCGGTATTGATAGTTTCCACTGCCCGTTGGGCATCTTTTTGCAGGCTGCCGATCATAGACTCAATTTCTTCCGTCGAGTTATGCGTGCGATTTGCCAGCGTTCTGACTTCATCCGCAACCACCGCAAAGCCACGGCCCTGCTCGCCGGCCCGCGCCGCTTCAATCGCAGCATTCAGCGCTAACAGGTTGGTTTGTTCAGCAATAGTTTTAATCACATCTAAAATACTACCTATATTGCGACTATTCTCGTCCAACCGATGAACAACCTGCGCCGAAGTTTCGGCCTGTTTAGCCTGCTCCAGTACCTGTTGACGGTTATTCTCAGCCAGAGTTGCAATATTCTGACTCTGCTTTTCTACTTGATGCAGCTTGTCCATTGCGGTTGTTATTTGAGTCAGGTTATTGCGGCTGGTTTCTCTGACATGCTGAGTATTGGTGGCGGTAAGCTGCACCTGTTCACGCTGTTTATCGACCTGCTTCAGGCTTTCCTCTCCCAGAGCTACACTTGATTTAGTCACTTCATCCAAACGATGCTCCTGAGAAAGAATATTGCCAACCAAATTTCTTAGACTGTCAGTCAGCGTATTGATTTTTGCTGCCAGGGCTGCAAATTCATCTTTACCACTCTGATCGAGCTTGCGGGTGAGATCCCCTTCGCTTAACAGACTTAATCCCTGATTAATTTTGACCAGAGGACGGACAATACTGCGGGTGGTTATCACAGCCAGTAAAACTGCCGCAATTAACCCCACAACAAACACCGCAGCCGTCGTCAGTAAGGCGCCCATCACCGTATCGAGGATTTTTTGCTGCGCGGTCAATGTGCTGCTGTTCACCCGCTCATAAAGTGTTTCAATGTTCTCCAGAGCAATGGTTAATGCCTCTAATGCCGCGTTGCGGTGAGCTGTACCCTGTGCCTTATAAGCGAGTTTTTGTCGCTGCATCCAAACTAATCCCTGCTCGCCATTCAGCGCTTCAAGAAAGGCAACGTATTGTTCATTAAACTTATCCACAATCCCGTCTGTGCTTATGCTATCTGCCAATCGGTTCAGATATTCCTTGTCTACTGAAAGATTACTTAGCTGATAAGAGAGGTCGTCTTCAACTGCACTGGTCGTTTCCTCATCAGCACTTTTACCCACCTCATTAATGGCGGTGTTCAAGGTCAACAACTTGTTATCTATATTGTTACCAATACCAATAATGGTCTCTATCCCACTGTCGTTACTGTCGAGAAAACTGAGATCAAGCATTAAGGCGCTCGCTTCGTCAGCGATAGTTAATGCCTTATCGGTTTGTTCAACCAATTGCTTTTGGAACATCAGTTGCTGTTTGCGAGCGCTTAACATCGCCTTACTCTCAGCAACATAGGTGCGACTGGCGGCAATGGCTTGTTCTGCCACTTGATCCTTGCCTAATAACTGTGAAAGTTCATCAAGTTGTTTAATAAAGGCGTCAGAGCGCGACTCAAACGATGATTCACTCGCTTTCAGAGACTCAATAGACTCTTCGTGGTAGCCATTTGCGGTGAAAGTTGCAAGAGTGAGAATTTGCGTATTGACATCGTTCATTCGCGTTTGAATGGGCATCTTGTCTTCTATCACATCCTCAGCCGAGGATTGAATGCCGGTCAGCCCTAAATACGATAAAACACTGGTTATCAGCAATAATCCACCGAATAAAGCAAACCCTATTATAATTTTATTAACTACTGTAATTGGCATGCGTTACCCCATTCAAAACCCGTTTTTAGAATCAGTTACAGGCCCACTTAAAAAGGTCACTGTGTCTTTCAATTCTGCTCTTGGCATTTTGACTGTATTGATGAGTGCATCCTGATCGGCATACCCGAATGACAAACCACAAATAATCCCCTGATCCGCGGGGATATTACACAACTTATGGATGGCGTCAGGGTAATAGGCAAGGGCGCCTTGCGGGCAACTTGCCAGCCCGTATTCAACCAGCAATAACATGATGGATTGCAGGTAAATGCCGATGTCAATGGCATTGGTCGGTCCCATTGTTTTTGGCATGGTTAAAATGCCGACATGGGGCGCACCGAAGAAAGACCAGTTTTTCAACAGTAATTCCTGTCGGGCCTGTTTATCACTGCGTTCAATCCCCATCGTACCGTAGTATTCTGCGGCACATTGGTGCTGACGCTCCTTGTAAACACCAGACAAGTCACTATCTCCGGGCTTGAATGCAGGCGCCGGCTTTTGTCCACTGGCTATCTCTTGCAGAATTTCCTGCTCTAACTGTTGTCTGAGCTCGCCGGAGACAACAGTTAAATTCCAGGGCTGGGTATTGCAGTTGGATGCTGAAAAACGCGCCACATTAAAGAGCTCTCGCAAGATGTCTTCCGGAACTTCTTTGTCAAGAAAGCCTCTGACGGTTCGACGACTTAAAATAGCTTCAGAAATATTCATAAATTAATTTACTCGAGTTAGAGTCTCAGAAATATCCAGTCAACCTAAGTACTGATTTACTGCAATTAGGATAAATAGCTTTGCACTGCTTCAGCGACATTTTTACCCGTCAGGGCGCAGGACTGGGTACCGGCATCACCGTAATCCTTCACTCCGTCGCCAACGTTCCAAACGTTAGACAGGGGCGTTGTCACTGGCATGTCATAGCCTGAACAACTTCTTTGGGCGGGCCATTCTCCAGTCATCACTCGTATGTTCAGTATTTTGGTTTGACTATCGAATTCAGGAAACTCCTGGCGAAGATCATTGAGGCTGTGCTCTATCTCCTTTTCTTGATCAAAGTCACTGAGTGAAGGGCAAGGTACTGCGTAGGCAACATATAAATACCACCCGTCCGGTGCTAACTCTGGACAAGTAGCGGTTAATTCTCCCAGGTTGCATAATCGGGTTGAGTTGGCAAAAGTGACCAGCCCCGGTACGTCTAGCAGGCGCTTTTGGGAAGCAAAGTTAATCACTATATTGGTCGCTGGTCTAACCGTATTATGCAAGTCTTCAACATAGCTTTCGGGCAGTATCTGCTCACCTATTAACTGAGCTGTGACCTTTGGCCCACCGTTACACACAACGGCTTTGGCAGCAATTGAGTGCTGTTTCCCACCCACTTCGATAGTCACGCCATTCGCCACACCATTGTCGGAATCGATGCTGACTACCTTGGTATTAAGCTCAACCTGGCCACCTTTATCTTCTATGCCTGCAGCCATGTCCTGCCAAACACCAATGGTTCCTCTGGGGCAAAAACCAAAACGCTTGAAAGCCCCTTTTTGTCCGAAATAAGTGAGAAATGCTCTGGCTGGAAGTTCATTCGCATTGGCCGCCCAAATGGCCGCACAGAAATTACGAAAGAGATTGTGTACCGTTTTATTTTTGGTTATCCCGGACAACCAATCGGCAGTGGAAATTCGGCCATCGGGTAAATTCCCATTCCTGGCCTCCGAGAATTTTGCGCCAATTTTTGAAGCTGATTTTGTCATTGTGCCCAACAACATGCCCCACCCACCTTTGGCGGGATTGACAATTTTTCCGTCGATTCGAAATACAGTTGCGGGGTTTGGCTCTCTAACATCTACCTGCTTCCCAACCGCCGCCATGGTTTCCTCAAAAACACTACCGAGTTCGATGGCAATAGCGCCTTCATTGACAATAAAGCCATCTAACTCATAACTGGTAGCTCTGCCACCGACGCGATCTTTATCATCCACTAACAACACTTTTTTACCTGCTGCTGATAACCAGGCAGCGGCCGACAAGCCGCCAGCCCCCGCACCAACAACAACCACATCATAACTGGATTTGAAACCTTCAAAATTGGACATAACTTTCCTCAAAATTTAGTGGTAAGGAATACATGGAGTACTCTCATTTAATTAACTTTTGCTTTCTAAAAAAGCCTGAGCACGATTTGAAACGTCTTCTGACGCTGCCAGTGAAACCATGCCCTGACATTCAAGATCAAGCTGTTGTGAAAAACTCTGATTGAAGGAAACATTGAGGAGTTTTTTAATACTAAGAATTGCCGCGGGTGAGGTTTTCAAAAACTCATTACACATCTGTTTTGAGCGAAGTGGTAATGACTCAAGAGCAACGATTTCATCTGCAATGCCCCAGTCTAAAGCAACTGAAGCATTCAGTGATTTTTCAGCGAGCAAAAATTGTTTTGTTCTTTTAAGGCCAATTTGTCTTGGTAAAAGCCAACTTAATCCACTGTCAGCATTTAGACCTAACTTGCTAAACCCCGCAGTAAAGTGCGTATTGTCGGCAATGACTACATAATCGGCGACTAACACTAGGCCAACTCCACCACCAGCAACAGCGCCCTGACCTTCAACAACGACCAGTTGAGGACATTGCATCAACATTGACAGGCAACCGTGCCAGAGAGTTACCATGGCTGACATTTTAGAATTCGACAGACCAGGATCATCGAAAATAAAATGTAGATCGCCACCAACACAAAAGTCTTTATTGGTCGACTTTATCAGTATCACTCTGATCGCTTTATTGGGTAGTATGTCTTTTAAAATAGCGTGAAAGTCTTTAACCATAGACAAGTCAAGGGCGTTGCCCTGAGCTTCTCTATTTAACGACACGGTCGCAAGACCTTCAGAAATATCCAGTCCTATACATGGTTGGCAATTCATTTTCATATCATTCTCTTCGCGACTTCTTTAAGCATTACTTCTGTTGCGCCACCGCCAATAGGTAAAATTCGCGCATCACGAGCCATTCGCTCAACAGGGGTTTCACGCATGTAGCCCATGCCACCATGAAACTGCACACACTTATAAAGCACCTTATTTAACAGTTCAGGCAGGTAAGACTTGACCATAGATGCTTGCATAGCGGCATCCTGCTTATTGGCATCCAGATAAGCAGTGTGATAGGCAAGATGTTTGGCTGCGGTCAACTCAGCCAGCAATGCAGCCATGTCCATTTTGATGTTATCCATGTCCCACAGAGTGCCACCAAATGCCTGACGCTGAGTGAGCCAATCCATTGTAAGCGCGATGGCTTTTTCACACTGCCCGACGACCTGGCCGCCAATACAAATGCGCTCCAATTGAAAGCCTTCCATTACATAATAAAAGCCTTTGTTTACCTCTCCTATCAGGTGAGTCTCTGGTACTTCAACATCATCAAAAAACAATTGTGCAGTATCGGAAGAGAGCCATCCTGTTTTTTTAAGTGGTTCGCTGGTGGTAAATCCGGAGGTACCTTTTTCGACCACAAAAAGTGAAATACCCCGGCTCCCCTTTGCATCAGGATCGGTTCGAGCGGCGACCATAAAGAGATCGCCATGAACACCATTTGTAATAAACATTTTCGAGCCATTGATGACCCATCTATCGCCGACTTTTTCTGCTTTGGTTTTCAATCGGGCAACATCACTCCCGGCGCCCGGTTCTGTTACTGCCACGGCACAAACCTTAGCGCCGTTGATAATTGACGGCATGTATTGCTCGATCAATGCGGGATTGCCATGCCGGGCCAGGTGGGAAGCTGACATATCTGCATGAACAGATATAGATGCCATCACACCACCATAGGTGGAACGCCCCAACTCTTCAGACAAAATTAACGAAGAAAGTGCGCCCAGTTCAGCACCACCCACTGATTCAGGAAATGACATCGATAAAAAGCCAAGTTCTCCCATCTCTCTGAAAATCACTCTGGGAATATACCCCTGCTCTTCCCAGACATCACCGTTTGGCACAATTTTCTCTTCGACATAGCGTCGGATTGATCGGCGAACCGCTTTCAACTCATCAGACAGATACAGGTTGTCTAAATCTACAAACAAATCGTTCACTCCAGGTTAGGCAATTATATTCAGATTAAACAGATCACTGACTTCAGCCTGGCTGAAACCTAAACTCGTCAATATCTCTTCAGTATGCTCACCTGCACTGGTTGGCCGAGCACATTCTCTGGTTGGGGTGGCAGAAAATCGGGGGGTTGGAATGGGCTGAATGACGCCGTCAACGTCTTTAAAACTGCCTCTTTCTTTGTTGTGCATATGCTCATGCGCCTCCCAAAAAGGAATAACAGGCGCAAAGCAAGCGTCTGACCCTTCCAGCAAATCGCACCATTCCTGCTGTGTTTTCTGTTTGAACAGCGCCTCGAGTTGTTGACTGCGCTCCGGCCATAATTCCGGGTTCATATGACCACAAAGCATTTCACTGTCGACGCCGGTGAGTTCAACAAATATTTTCATAAATGGTTTTTCAATCGCGCCCAGAGAGATATATTTTTGATCCGCTGTTTGGTAACAACGGTAAAAGTGGGCGCCGCCATCCAGGAAATTTGCCGAGCGCTGTTTATTCCACATGCCACTTGCATTCAGGGAATGAAATAACGTCATTAGTATGTTCACCCCTTCAACCATGGAAGCATCGATAACCTGACCTTCTCCGGTTGTTCGGCTATGCAATATTGCACTGACCATTCCCAGCGCCAGAAATACGCCAGCCCCATAATCGCCAACAAGATTTAACGGAGGGGAAGGTACTTGCCCTGCTAAACCCAGGGCTTGAATGGCGCCTGTTACCGATAAATAATTCAGGTCGTGTCCTGCAGAATTGGCGAGCGGACCATCTTGTCCCCAGCCCGTCATTCGCCCATAAACCAGGGCCGGATTTATATTCAGGCATTGCTCGGGTCCAATACCTAGTTTTTCCATAACACCCGGGCGAAATCCCTCAAAGATTGCGTCTGATTGCCTAACCAGATCGAATAAAATCTCGTTGCCTTTGGGTGACTTAAGGTCCAGTACAATGGATCTTTTACCACGCCGGTGAATATCCACTTTCAGCTGAGGCGCTTCTCCTTTGTGACGCCTGTCGATGGCGATGACATCTGCCCCTAAATCAGCAAGTAACATCCCGACAAAAGGCCCAGGACCAAGACCAACCATTTCTACTATTTTGACCCCGGCAAGAGGCCCTTTAGATAGATTCATACTTTTTAATATATTTTTAATATATTGTTAATATCGTCACAGTATGTAGTTTTAGTTATGGACTCAATAGGCTGCATAGCAAGGTGTCATCAAACAACCACCCAAACGGCTTAAAATGTCCCCCACTGTCATTGCGCTGTTAAATTCATCCCGTTAATAATATGGGTAGCGAACTTGTTGGCATTTTAAGCGCACCCAGCTACCAGTAGGTAAACTTAAGAAGTTGCTTATGGCTGAGTTATATATAGTCCGTCCGGTCGGTTTATTAAATAAGAGTAACCAGAAAATGATGAGAATCAAGGGGATTTTCAAGATGATTGGTAATCACTCAACGCTTAGGCAACAGGCGCTAAGAGGTACTTCCGCCACAGCAATGGTGAAGACCCGGAACTATATTGGCGCAGTCTTCTTGTTTTTCATAGGAATTGTCATGCCCAAATTTGGGTGTCAAATCACTAAACCCATCTTTGAGGTTGGACTCCCCAGGGCTGTGGGGCCAGGAGCATTTTTGTCTTGTGCAAGGTTTGAAACTCTGACCTTGCTTTGACAAGACCGTGAGTCATTTTCCTAATCGCAATTTTATGCATAAACAGACAGTAATAAGGCTAATAAGACATGGTACGTAAATCACCGATGACCAGTAACTCACTCCCTCCGGGCCAACGCGAATATCCAAGCTTTGATCGCTTTGGTCTGGGGTTATTTGCAAATCGCATAGCAAAGGTAGTTAATGAACTTAACTTATCTGTTGGCGGTAATGTCGCTAATTCAATTGTTCTGAATAAAGCACAACTTGAACGCTTACCAAGGACAGACATTGAGGCGGATTTTCATTGTGTAACGACCTGGTCGGTTAGAAACGTAAAGTGGTCGGGTTTTCGATTCATCGATTTTTACGAGAACATTGTAAAGCCTCAATGCAAACCTCATGCTGGGCATAGCTTCGTGGTTTTAAAAGCTCAGGACGGATATCAGGTTAGCATGCAACTTAAAGATCTATTGAGGGAAGATGTGTTACTTGCTGATAGTCTTAATGGTGAACCGATAGGCCTGGATCACGGAGCGCCGTTAAGGCTAGTCGCCCCGAAACATTATGGATACAAAAATGCAAAGCATCTTTCGGCTATTGAATTTAGAGCCAATAGGAAAGGCTATAACTTTCCTTTTCCCTATCCTAACTTCATGGATCATCCCAGAGGTCGGGTGGAATTTGAAGAACGGGCTACACTGCTGCCACTGTGGATAATCAGACCGCTTTATAGACTACTACAACCGGGAGCCAGAAAGAAGTGCCTCAAAGCCTTACGGGAATTCAATAGTTCTAACTCTAAAATTTAAGAAAATACACGCTTATACGTAATAACGACCGCCTAAAAAATTTGAACTGGTCGATTGGCTAGAAAGAGGCTTCAATATCAGCTATCAGCCTATGGTTTCGTGTTTTAGAATCTCATTTCCAAACCGTAATGACGCATTCACTGTGCTAAGATAGCTGAATGCTCTTGATACGCTGAGGGAGTTCGCCGACTCTGAACCTCTTCAACAATCAATTGCAGCCACAGCATGACGAACAGTTCACCTTTAATTAGGCGATATTGACCATTGTCAACTTGGGCCGTTTTTCGTAACGCTCATGTCTGAGGCACTTTAGAAATACTTTCTTGCATACTGACAGAAGCAATTTTATCAACTTGAACTAGCCAAAGGTATATCAGCTTTGCTTCCCTAGCGCCTTAGCTTAGCAATAGGTTCTATATAAGAAATATCATCGAATTCTTCCTTGCTACCGATCATGTTCAGCTCTAACTCGACTACCCAGGTCGATTTACGGCCTGTTTAAAGATGATTACTGCGGTAGCTTTTTAGTCAATACTTCCATCTGGCACCTATATAGTTTAACATTAAACTAATATTAAACTTTAAACATCCATAACCACAGGTTTGTCATGAAAGGAATAGAACGACTTGCTTTTGTAGATTCAACAACCCCCCGCATGGCTACGTCTTTGCCCGAGATGCCGATGCCGGGCGTCGTCATGGTTCGACTTCTGAGAATCAGCGTATTTGGAATGGGCAACTTCTTCGAGCCAGTTTTCAGAACTCAAGAACTGTCAGAACACAGTTTTCATGTACTTTGCCTACTGGTATCCAATAACAGTGGAATAGCTTCCCCTAGTGAGTTGAGCGAAATGGTAGGTACAAGCCGAGGCAATATGACTCATATTATTAACTCCCTAGAGAAAGCGGAGTACGTTTCCCGCAAGGTTTCCAACCAGGATGCTCGCCGTCACTCGATTGCCATAACCGAAGCCGGTCGGCGCAAAGTCAATGATATGGTTCCCAAAATAGTCGACCCTATTAATCAGGCTTTTTCAGGACTCAGTCAAGACGAAATGACACAACTGGACGCCCTGCTACGCAAACTGATCACTTCATTCGACCAAGGCGCGCTTAACTTGAACAATTACTAGTAACCAATCAATTACGCGACAATACTACCTGAGAGGAACCACTTATGGATGAAAGTACAAAAATCCTGTACCAAAAACTATCGCTATACAGCGGACCGTTTTTTGTTATCACCTTTATTATTTTTTGGGCGTGGATGGGTGACAACCTCCCGCCGCCTCACCCTGACTGGCCAGCCCAAGCCTTTACTGACCGATATATTGAGCATCTGACAGGCATCCGCATCGGCTTTCTTGTGTCATTGATCACCATTTGTTTTTATTTACCCTGGACAGGTTACGTCACTGCTCGCATGATGCGAATTGAAACCGGTCATTATCCGGTTCTTTCCTATCTGCAATTACTGGGAGGTTGCCTGACAGTAATGGTCGTATCTATTAGCATGTATCTTTGGGTTGTCGCTGCGCAACGGCCGGAGCGTTCTCCAGAAATTACCCAGATGTTAACTGACGCGGGCTGGTTGATGAACGATACCGTGTACATGTGCACTACATTACAGATGTTCGCCATGGCACTATGCTTTTTAGCCGACAAAAAAAGTAAAGTGCCGGTGATGCCAAACTGGGCTAATTATCTAACCATTTTCTGTGGAGCAACTTTTTTTCCAGCAAGTCTCACGGCCATCTTACGTGATGGGCCTTTTGCCTATGACGGGCTGATTGGTTTCTGGCTGCCCTACCCAGCCTGGTTGATCTGGATGTTTGTCGCAACCTACTATCTGCTTGCCGACATGAACCGACGTATAAGCGACAACAAAAACGGTACATTGCATGCAACCAGCTGAGCAAATAAGTGACGTAATGAATATCGAGGCAGCTAAAGAATCACAAAAACAGCAAGTGAAAACTTCAACACCACGCCACCTGCCAGGTGTTGAAGGTGTTTGGGTATTTGTCTTTGCGGATATGATGGTATTTGCTGTCATGTTTGGCAGCTTCATGGCTGACAGGCAACACAACCTTGCTCTTTTCGAACAATCGCGTCAGTTGCTAAACCCAGACGTTGGTGGCATTAATACATTGATTCTTCTAACCAGTTCGCTGTTTGTTGTACTTGCCATTGATGCGTTGCAACGATCACGTCCAAAGCAACCCCCTATAATGCTGGGGCTTGCACTTGCATGCGGGCTCTGTTTTATTGTACTGAAAATACTTGAGTATAAAGATAAGTTTGACATCGGCATTTCGATACTGAGCAACGACTTTTTTATGTACTACTTTGTTATGACCGGTATACATCTTGGTCATGTGGTGGTCGGATGCGTGGTGCTGGTTGTGCTATGGTTCAGGTCCCGCTCATCGACCACTGGTGGTGAAAGCCTGACTGTTTATGAGGGGGGAGCAATCTACTGGCATATGGTTGACTTGCTCTGGATCTGTTTATATCCGCTATTGTATTTAGTAAGGTAAACCATGAGTCATACGGCTAAATATGCACTTATCAGCTGGCTAATACTGATGCTTAGCACTACTGCTTCTGCCTGGGGCTTTTCTCTTGTGTCGATGGACCCTGCTGTTTCAACAGTCGCAATAATGATCACTTCAGCAGTCAAGGTAGTATTAGTGATGGCTATATTCATGGCCCTGATAAATGCCCCAAGAGCCTGGCAGATTGCAGGAGCGATCTGGGTCTTCACGGCATTTAGTCTGGTGATTACTATTTACTTGCTCTAGCATCTGACATCACCCGCGGAATAGTCAATATTTCGATGAAAAACGCGTCCTGAAAGATAGCCAAACTGATCACCCTGGACCTATGCCTACCAGCAGACTGACTGCTCGAAAAGGAACACTTCGAATTTTTCATTTGATAGAAGATTTGCCTCGTAAACGGCCTTGAATCGCTTACCTGTCTGCGGACGAATTGGAGCCTATCGTAGGCTGTGCGAGGCCATTTAGCAAGTAGTTGCCAGCCTGAAGAATATTTGCGTGCAGCTGGGCTAATTCAGAGTTCATATTGAGCTGGTCAAGGTGCAACTGCGCAAGTACCACAGAGGAAAAATCAGCTTCAACGATGATTTCATCCTCAAATATGCCACTAGAGAAGAGACAATCTCGTCAATAAGTGCCTGCAACGATGGTCATACCAACGAGTCCTCTATCGCCCGCTTCTAACGTAATGCGCGGGAACATACTTCTATTTCTGACGCAACGAAATGATGCAGGATTGTGTCGAGAGACATTGACAGACGTTAAATACGGCTTCCATGCTGATTGCGGTGGATCAAATCCAGCTGCCGCTTGAGAAGTCGGTTACACTGGCGGTAACTTGCGCATCGTTCCCTGAAACGAAACCAGTACGGTTTCACCCTGCTTCAAAAATCCTCGCACAAACCCTAACCGCCCGGTCTGATGCACCAGTTCAACCTCGGCTTGTAAACCGTCATCGGCTTTAAGATTGGTTACATACTTCAAATCAAAATCGACCGTTACTGCCCGCCCGTATTCGATTGTGCCTGTTACCCATATTGGCAGAGACAACACCATTTCAGCCGCGGCGGCCAGATAGGCTCCATGGATAAAACCCATTTCATTACTTGCGGCTGAATCCACATTGAAATTCACATCGACACGGTTGCCACCCGCACAACGGTAACGACTCCCCCAAAAATGTTTATTGAAGGTATTACTGCTAGGTAAAGGTATCTCTTCCCAGGCACCATTCAGATTTGCAGACATCAGAAACTCACTTCAGAAAATGTAACGGCAAAACACCAATGACTGGCATAATCCCTCTATAAAAGCAGCCCTTTAACATCTTTAAGCATTGCACGTTCAGCAGTTTTAACATTCTGTAGCTTCAACTGTGTTCAGAGTCACCGCGATACAGACTTATGCTCCATAAATCGGTGCTCTGAAAAGAACTAATATTTCACTAGTCTTATGGACACTTCATTTTTCTGAAATGACTGAACAGGTGAAATCAGCGGGTTATGCGATACAAATGAAAACCAGAGCAACAGTGATACCGAACACCCATGCATTGTAGATGTGCTTTAACCACCAAGGGGCATGCTTCAACTCCATAAACTGAAAACCGACCACCCAAACCTTAATGAAAGACACAATTATCACACCTGCAGTAGCCAGCTTTACCCCCTCGGTTTCGCTTTGATTGGTTTGTCCCAGCCACCAGCCTATACCAGTAGCAACCATCAGAATCAGCCAAGCGACATTGGTTCCCTTACTTAAAAATCGATTATTCATAGTAGATACAAAAGTGCAAAAAGTGCTATCCAGAGCAAATCCACCAGATGCCAGAAGGTAGCTCCGCTTTCAATGGTTTGCATGTCCCTCGCTCCCAGCTTCCGACGACGACTGGCATTACGAATAACAAGAAGTACCACAATACCGACAATCACATGTAGTAAATGGATGCCCGTAAAGACGAAGAAGAGCATGTAGAAATCATTAGTTGCCGGACTAAGGCCAGCACTGATCTTGCCCCCCCACTCAAAGCTCTTGTTTGCGATAAAGCCCAGGCCGCACAGAATACCCCAAGTAAAGTATCGACCAGTTCTAGGGCCGGATAATATCCTGCACTCCTCTACCCCTCTTGCAACAAACCAGGAACCCGTCAAGAGTAGAGCTGTATTCAGAACACCAACCCACATATCCAACGCATCACGAGACTGTTCAAACAAATCGGTCTGATTAACATTCCCCAAGGCTATAACAACGAAAAACACAGAGAACACAACAAGGTCTCCTGCTACAAACAGCCAAATACCAACCTCACCGGGGACATGTTTTTCTCTGGAAGCGCCCCCCTTAACCTGGGGGGCAACTATATTATTACTCATTGAATCAGCCAGCACTTTTCACAGGCTCATTACCCTGTTGCTTCGCAGCTACGAGCAACGCATAGGACATCGCCAGAATCCATCCAAAATAGGCGATGTAAGGAATCCACAACGCAACAATACCGTGCCACGAGAAAGGACCATCTTTAAAGAAGATAACCAACATGCCCGGTCCATAAAGCAGAGCAGCCCAAAGGTTTACGTAGGCAACCCAGCGAGGGAAAGGCTCGTTACCCTCTTCAGCCCATAGAATAGGCAATGCGATAAACAAGCACCAGCCACCAAACAGCGGCACAGAAAACAACGCAAGGAAATAAGCGTAGTCAATCCAACTTACAATGATACTCGGATGGTAGAGTTCAGGTCTAAAAGCAGCCAGTCCCCACGCAAAAGCCACTAGTACACCGATTGTCATACCACCAGCACCAAATATCGCCTGCACGTAGGAAAATACCGGATTGATCTCAACACGACGCTGTTGTGCGGCAATTCCAGCCCCCAACGTACCAAACAACGCAAAAGAGAGCACCATAAACGCCGAACCCAAGCGAAGTGAAAATGCATTCTCGGTGACTTTTCTCGCAAATTCGGCGGCAGGATCTGCTGAATTAAACAGGGGCGGTAACATCCCGCCTAATAAAACTCCACCAATGATGAAGAAAACAACACAAGCAAAACCACTCCATCCAAGGAATGTCATTGACTTGGTAAAAAGTGGATCATTTTTTATGGACTTCATTGCTTTACTTTCTCCTATTGAAAGGTTGGATTATAAATTTTAAAAAACAGTTATTGACGAGTAAGTCTCGTTGAAATTCCTGTACATATAGTTAATCCACAATACATCGGAACTCCAACCCGCAAACTTCACTGATAGTTCACGCGGGTAAGTGTCTTGCAAATGTCATTCTGTGTTTTGGATTATTTTAGATTCGGCCTAAACTCTTTATTACCTGAGGTAGCTTTTAAAAGCGCTAGTCAACTGTGATCAGCATCCTGTAAAATCATATCTGCTGCTTTTTCACCAATCATAATGCACGGCGCATTGGTATTGCCGCTGACAATCGTTGGCATAATAGAAGCATCAGCTACCCGCAGGTTTGCGACGCCATGGACTCGTAAACGCGCGTCGACTACTGCCATATCGTCATTACCCATTTTGCAGGTTCCTACAGGGTGATAGACATGTGACACACCTTCTCTGAGGCGCTCGATAATCTGTTCATCTGTTTTTGCATCTTCGCCCGGCGTGACTTCTTTACCTCGATGGTCATCGAATGCGGAAGCGCCAAATATTTCGCGTAGGATTTTAATGCCTTTCAAAAGCCGTTCAGTATCTTTATCTGAATCAAGGAAGTTATATTTTATCAGCGGGGCCAGCAAAGGATCTTTAGAACGAAGTTTTACGTACCCCCTGCTCTCCGGATGAAGCAAGTATGCATGACAAGAAAATCCATGTGCCATCAGGCTGTCTATATTGCGCCCATGATCATCAAATAACAGCGGCAAAAAGAACAACTGTAAATCCGGAACGTCTATTGTTGGATCAGATTTAACAAATCCTCCAGCTATAGTCAGAGAAGCGCCTAACGGCCCTCTGCGACCAAACATATACTTTATTCCATCTAACGTTCTGGCACCTAACGCGGACAAACTAAAACCGTCCTTTTTCTTATTCCTGTAGGTCACTGAGTAATCCGCGTGTTCCTGTAAATTCAGACCAACACCCGGCAGTTCATGGAGCACATCTATACCCTGTTCTTCCAGGTCATCCTTGTTACCGATTCCAGAGTGCATCAATAATGCAGGCGAATTATATGCGCCAGATGAAAGCACTACTTCTTTTGAAGCTCTAACCTGATGTATTGATCCGTTGCAGTTATATTCAACCCCCACTGCCTTTTTATCTTCAAATAACACGCGCGTGGCATGCGCACTGCCAATAATGGTTAAGTTGGGACGATTGAGAATAGGATTTATAAAACAATGACCCACGCTTGCGCGCACGCCGTTTTTAATGGTGAACTGGTAGCGATCACAGCCTTCCATGTCATTGTCATTAAAATCACTGTTCCGAGGATAGCCACGCTCTTGACATGCTTTAATAAAGATATCATTAACTGCGAAGTGAGCGTCTTTAATGGTACTTACCGATAGGGGACCACCAGCGCCGTGGTATTTGCTCGCTCCCTGATCATTGTCTTCCGATTTCTTGAAGTATGGCAGAACGTCATCATATGACCATCCTTCGTTGCCAGCTGCCGCCCAGCCATCATAATCATTTTTATGACCCCGGATATAAATCATACCGTTGGTAAGGCTTGTGCCCCCCAACCCTTTTCCTCTGGGGCAAAACTGGCCGCGTGACAGCGTACCTTTATCCGGCTGGCTGTTATAAAGCCAACTGTACCGGTTCCAAAACATATGAGCACCCATTGCACCTGGGGTACTTGTCAAAATGGATGAAGCGGTAGTACCCGCTTCAAGCAAGCATACTTTGATATTTGGGTTTGCACTTAGGCGATTTGCAATAACGCCACCAGAACTTCCAGCACCAACAATGATATAGTCGAACATAATTAATAAAAAACTCACTTTTTATTGTTGTCGTTAAAGTATTTTTAACATTTGAAATTTAACAAATAAAAGCGCTGTTAACCTGTACAAAAAAAGCCATTACAGTGGCATTTAAAGACTATTGCTATTCTGATTAAAGTTGAGCCCTAACTCTTTTCTTATGTAAGAGCAACGGCAACAAACACATCTGAATTTTCAGATATGTTGTCTATATTAGGAAAAACGGATAGCAGCTCAATTCATGCAGCGCTTCAGAGCGTAAAAACTAAACAGAGAGACCATGCTAAATTTGTATGACCAAATGGGATTGGTCTTTCCATCATAAGTAAATGCCAATGTGAAGATCGAGATATTGATGATTTACTCTACGAATTTGCATATCCCCAAGTCATTCAGATTTTAGATTGTAGTTGGCACGTCACATTCGGGAAAAGTAGTAACGACTTTGACGGCAGTTCTAATGTCAGAACCGCTATCAATAAGGTTCCCTTTACTGAGTAATGTTCTGGTAAATAAAACTTAAAATATGGTTCTCGAACTTGCTCCCTCACAAAATCCAGCACCCACCTTTCCTTCGATTCCTCCTACCTGGAGTAGAATTATTTGCTCAATGTGCAGGTCTGGAGAGACGATTCAATCCAATAACACCAATACTCATAGAAGTTTCGGTATTTTTATTATTTTATTAACCACAGTGGATATTTTTTTAATATTTTATTAACCACAATACGACCGGTTTCAGCACATGTAGCTGTGCCAGCTTCTCCCCACGGCTTAACCCCATCCCCCACATTCCAGAGATTAGCGATGGGTGTATCCATTGGTAAGTCATTCCCGGTGATCGCCCTTTGTGCAGGCCACTCTAACCCCGCCGTAACATCGACATCGAGAATTTTGGCATGTTCATCAAACCCCTTAAACACAGTCCGAATATCCTGCTTAAGTAGCTCAACCTCTCTGTCAACATCGAATTCACCCCGCGCACTAGGTTTAGGAGAGCAGGCAGCAATATACAAATTCCACCCCTCCGGGCATCTGCCTAGTGCAGGGGCACTAAAATTTGCCGCATAAGTCAGCTGCGGCGTTAGTGCACCAACCGCCAAACCGGGGAATTTACAAATGTCCTTTTTACTAGCGAAATGCAGGGTAATAATGGCACCGGGATCGGTCTTTTTTCTCACCTCTTCCAGGTAACCTTTTGGCAGATTCTCTGAACCTGCTAGTTGCGCAGTAGCCAGTGGACCAGCATTACTGACTACCGCCTTACATGTAATAGAGATTTCTTTTCCATTATGATTAATCACCGCTCCATTAACAGTTCCATCTTCAGCAAACGTTAATTTGTTCGCCTTGGCATTTATCCAAACCTCTCCTCCCTTTTGCTGAATAAATGCAGCCATGGGCCTCCAAATCTCTATAGAGCCACCCGGCACAAAGCCAATTTTCTTAAAAGAAGAGCCCTCTGAGATATAGTGGAAGAACACATCAGCTTTAATGTCATTCATAGTGGCGGCAAAAAATGAACAGCTAACGTTTTCTATGAGCTGGTGAATCTTTTTATTCTTAGTAAGACGACTGACCCAATCAATCAATAACTCATCTTGTTTTGGACGAATAGAAGGAATCACCCTAGTGAGCAGCTTAATGATGCGAGGGGCAACATTTCGGGCTAAAGAAACTAACCCTGCACTCATCTTTAACTGCTTATCTCCCCACAACAAAACCGTTTCAATTTCTGGGACAAATAAATGTAAAGGCAAGCCAATTTCTTCGCGAGTAATGGCGACCATGCCATCGCGTTCAATGGCAAAGCCTCCGGTATTGATTTTAAAACCGTCAACGTCCCTGGTGGAAGCTCGCCCGCCAATTCGCTCTAATGCTTCAACGACTAAAACCTTGTAATTCTCCTTAGCAAGTCTGGCGGCAGCTGACATCCCACCTGCCCCTGAGCCAATTACTAAAACATCATAGTTCTGCGACATGATACGCGTGCCCTTTCATTTCAAACATTGCCAAAAGTGTGCTGAATTTCCAGATGATTTCTTACCTTTCTAAGGTACTTCGCCCCCACTATTGATGAATAATGAGTCAAATATCAACTGATTCAACGATTAACATCAAAACTACAGGGATTTTACATCCCCCATCAGGTCATATTAAGCCATTGAGGATACAGAAGATGCCTCACGACCATCGAAATCACGACATTACAATACCAACTAACTGATTTTAATAAAAATATGCAGGGAGTATGTGGCCCATTGACATAAAGCCCAGATCCTGTAAAGTAAGTTTCCCATGAGAACTTACAAAAGTAAGTGTACTTTAAAAGTAGACCTTGGAGGAAATTCGATGGTTGATTCAATCAATAAGTCGCAGTCAAACGGGCAACGTGACTGGGGTGAACTCATTAAAACCGACGGTGTTAAAGGCTCCGTTTACAACGATCCGGAGATCTTTGAAGAAGAGCTCAAAAAGATTTGGTACAAAACCTGGGTCTATGTTGGCCATGAAAGTGAAGTCCCGAATAAAAATGATTTTGTTATGAAATCCATTGGGCCTGAGCCAATCATTATGTCCCGGGGGCGGGATGGTGAAGTTCATTTATTACTGAATCGTTGTAGCCATCGCGGAAACAAGGTTTGCGTTAAGAACAAGGGTAATGCAAAAACGCATACCTGCCCATACCACGCATGGACGTTTGCAAGTGATGGCAAACTGATTGGGCAGGCTTTTCCTGATGGATTTAAAAGTCGCGATAAAAGTGAATTAGGCTTAGGCAGAGTACCGAGAGTTGCCAGTTATGGAGGCTTTGTATTTGGTTCGTTTGCTAAAGAAGGGCCATCTTTAGAAGAACACCTTGGTGGTGCAAAAGAAACCATTGACCGCGTATTAAAGAACTCTCCAAGTGGTGAAATCGAAGTTACCGCAGGCTTTTTACAACACAAAGTTCGTGGTAACTGGAAACTCCTGCTCGAAAATGAAACTGATGGCTATCACCCTGGCTTTGTACATGCTTCGGTATTTCAGGCCATGGACAGCCGGATCAACGAGCTATACAGCGATAAATCCATTTCAGTGAGCCGGGTTTACGATCAGGGCCATACAGAGATTGATTTGCGGCCGGAATTTCGCAAACGCGACGAAGAGTTAAGCTGGTTTGGCACCACACCAGATCGAGTCCCTGACTACGTCGCGCAAATGAAAGCAGCTTATGGTGACGAAGAAGCCAGACAAATCATGATCGATGGCGTCCCCCATGTAATGATTTTTCCCAACTTGTTTATTGCCGAAATTCAGCTGTTTGTTATTCAGGCCCTTAGCGCAGATGAATGTGTTCAGCATGTGACGGCACTGCAATTCAAAGGCTGTCCTGACATTAATAAACGCTTACGCCAACAAACAATGGGGTCTGTAGGCCCTGCTGGTTTCCTGTTAGCGGACGATAGTGAAATGTACGAACGTACACATTCTGGTTTAAAAGCACAATTGCCAGAGTTTACCTACACCGGTAGAGGCGACCACCGTGAAAGATTGGATGAAAACGGGTTCGTTGTTGGCGATTCTACCGACGATACCTGCTCCCGCGGTATCTGGAAACATTACAAGTCATTGATGGAGGCGGAATAAGTTATGACCACATCTCTTGAACTACAACATGAAGTAGAACAGTTTTTGTATAAAGAGGCTCGCTTAACTGACGCGGGAGAGTACCGTGATTGGGAAGCACTTTGGACGGATGACGCTATGTATTGGGTTCCAGCCAATGGCGATGACAATGATCCGAGTACTGAAATGTCGATAATGCATGATCACCGCTCACGTATCGCTTTACGGGTCAGTCAGTATTACACCGGTAAACGCTGGACCGCAACGCCAGAATCCCGGTTATGCAGAGTTGTCTCAAACGTAGAAGTACTTAAAGTAGATGGGGATGAAGTTCACGTTACCTGCAAAACGGTCACTCATGAATCCAATGATCGCATTGATGCCGTGTGGCCAAGCAGAAATGACTTTACTCTTCGTCGGGTTGATGGTGAATTCAAGCTTGTTACTAAAAAAGTGGTCTTGATTAACAATGACAAGCCAATGGATACAATATCCTTCCTGATATAGCAGATGGAAGACGAGTATGAGGTCGGTCAGGGTTTTTGCCGACCTCTTCAATTTTAAGCCTGCTTTATGCAGGGCCAATGATTGGTAGGTGCTATAGTGACTACAATGACTATTTCCAACAATTCAAATAATGTCTCCGTTCGCTCCATGGTTGACGAAGTCATTGAAAGCTATAAAGCCAGTAATCCAGCCTTTACAAAGCGCACAATACATAACGAGACACTTCATTTTGGTATACCTAAAAGTCATGCCAAGCAACTGCGCCGGGTAGTCACAGAGTGTTTTAATGCGTTTGTCGCAGAACAAACTCTTCCTGAAAACTGGGAATCAGTCACGAATATTTGCATAGACATTCCCAAAAACACTGAAAAATTAAAAGCGGTTTATTTTATTATCATCCTGGATAATCATTATGAACGACTTGATACTGCGTTTCTAAGCGAAGCTTTGCCCTATACCACTAAGTTATTGGAGCAAACTGAAGGTAAAATTGACCTGATATTCAATAGCGGCAACCATTTAACCATTCAGGTAAAATTAGATGACGAAACCTGATGCCCTGATTAGGTATTTCAGGACACTCAGGCCGCTATTATTGTAATGATAATCCGCTTTAGTTTAGTCATAATCGAACATGAAGAGTAAGTCAGAAATTCAACAAATAAGCTTTGAGCAGTGGTTTGAAAAGCTACTGACACTGGCCACTTCAGAAGACGTTTTATGGCTAATTGATAGCAGTGGCAAGTCTCACATGACTTCGTACAACCAGGGTAAAAGCCCGGCAGAAGAAATCGAGGAATTATCTTTCACAGCGGAATGGAAAGGCTGTGGATGCGGCGGCGGCATCTAAACCGACGTTAAACCTGTTATACTTCAAAAATATACCATTAATAAATAGAAGCAAACTCAGTATGCCAGACTCTATCATTCATACCAATGGCGACCGTGAACTATACAACTCATCCATTGCGGTTAAAAAAACGCTCGAAATATTCAGTGATAATTGGTCATTTGCTGTCCTTCAGGCATTGTTTTCGGGCGTAAAAAGGTTTGATGATTTTCAGCGCCACCTTAATATCTCTCGCAGCGTATTAACCCGACGCCTGAAACATCTGCAAGCTCAGGAAATTATCAGCCGTACCGAGTACTCGTTAAGACCTAAACGTTATGAATATCGTTTAACTGAGCGTGGCATTGATATGTACCCCATTTTTTTATTGTTAAAAAAATGGGGCGAAACCTGGCTGGACGATGCACAAACAGACAATCTGGAGCTGATACATAAACCTTGTGGACACACGTTGGAAGTCAGTGTCACCTGCGACACCTGTAATCAGGAAGTAACTGCGCGCAATGTAATTGCTCGAAATATTTAAACGCCAGGCCAAATATTCCTTTTGGCCGGTTTACCGCTCTCAGGTAGTACTAAGCCATTTTCTGCGGCTATCTGCTTACTTTAGCCAGAGCTTGTTGGCATTCCCATCACTGGTTTTTGCTTCAAACACTGGGCTAACTGAATAAAATCACACTGGCAACTGAAACGGCAAAACCAGAGATCTGCGTTAGCCGGTTGACGGACAGTTACCGACTCAGACAAGCCCCCAGCCAGTGCATCTGCCTGGCAAAAACACTTTAGCCAGACGGGAATATCGACGTACAGCTACCCCATGGCCGTTGGCTAAACGTCAGGCGGGATTGACCTGACGTTTACCGCAAATTGTGCCGGACTCAGAAACAAACTTTTAAATCTGATTTTAATTCCAGCTCAGCAACAATTTGCGGGAACATCGCCGCTACTTTTTACGCTTCTTTTGCGTCAGGCTATCACCTACAAAGTAAGCAGCTAGTGCGGGCATGAGTAAAATAGCCCCCAACAGATTAACCACGAACATGAAGGCCAGTAACACCCCCATATCGGCCTGGAATTTCAATGTAGAGAATATCCAGGTGGTGACTGAAATAGTCATCGTAACTGCCGTAAAGACTGACGCCGTCCCACGTTGAATCAAGGATTCAACAAAGGCTTCCCGTAACGTCATGCCACGATTTTCCATCTCATGCTTCATACGCTCAAACAGATAAATACCGTAATCCACACCGACCCCTACTGCAATCGCGATAACCGGCAAGGTATTCACTTTTAAGCCTATGTCCAACATCGCCATGATAGCGTTACACAGTAGCGTTACTATACCCAGTGGAATAACAATACACAGGGTTACTTTAAAGGAGCGAAAGGTGATGTAACACAATAAACCAACGGCGGTGAATAAGGTTAAATTAACCCATTTGTCCGCTTCATGAACCACTTCATTCGTGGCAGCCATGATACCTACATTGCCAGAGGCTAAACGGAATTCAATCTGGTCGTCATCGTACTTAGCTTTAAACTCTTTAATGGCGGCCACCACCCGTTTAATCGTCTCTGCCTGATGATCGCTGGTATAAATAGAAATTGGGATCGCATCACAAGTAGAGTTCCGGTACTCATTCCCTAAACGTGTTGCAAAACCCACACCTTGAGCAATTTGCGGTACGGTTTCAGGCAATATATGCCACTTTGTCCAACCTTCAGCAAAGTCTTGAGTCACAGATTTTACAAATCCTGATAAACCTCTTACCGCTACCACACCATCTAACTGACGCATGGTAAACTCAAACTCTTCCATTTTGTCCTGCACTTCATGTTTAACACAAGGTGCGTCATCCCCCTGCGCTTCAACGATCACCTGCAATAAATCCACGCCAATAGCGAAGTGACTGGTGATCATATCAACGTCCTGGTTGTACACCGAAGTAGGACGCAGTTCTGGCACCCCCTTGCCTTGGTCGCCGACCTGTAAATCTTTCACTTTTACAAAACCAAAAGCGACGATCACTAACGACACAACAATAGGAGCAATAGCGCCTTTTTTAGTCGCTAACGGTGAGAGTGATTTCCATAGTTCATTACCGACGGTTTCTTTACCTGATAGTTTCTGAGCGGTAGTGGCAGAAAAACGCATGTAAGAGAGCAAAATGGGCAACAACACTTTATTGGTAATGATCATTACACTCACACCAATGGTGGAGGTAATCGCTAACTCTTTTACAATTTCAATGTCGACTACGGCGATAACCATAAAGCCAAGCGCATTGGCCAGTAGTGCGGTAACCCCTGGGGTAAATAGCTTCAAAAAGCAATTTCTCGATGCGGTAACACCATCATTGCCAGCTAAAGTCTCCAGCTTCCAGGCGTTGGTCATTTGCACCGCATGAGAGACACCAATAGCAAATATCAGGAAAGGCACCAATATTGACATCGGATCCAGTCCCATACCTATCAGCGGTAAAATTCCAATCAACCAAATCACCGGAATAATCGAAACTATCAATGCCCACGCAGTCAGCATTAACGAGGCTGAATACCAATATAAAAGAACCGCTGTAAGGACAAAAGCAATGGCAAAGAACATTAACACGTCATTGGCAGAGGAGGCGATTTCTGATACTGATTTTGCAAAGCCAATAATATGAATGGATACCTTATCACTTTCATATTTAGCTCTGATTTTTTCCAGCTCTGCACCAATTTCCTGTAAATCGTAGCGTTCACCTGTTTCAAAGTCTTTTTCGCCCAAGGTCACCATAACCATAGTCGCGGTCATATCATTTGAAACAATTCTGCCTAACCAGTTAGATTTTAAGATATTCGTTTTAACTTGCTGCATTTGCTCCGGCGTCCCGGAGAAGTCAGCGGGTACCAGGTTGCCCGATTTAATACCTGCCTCAACAATTTCGTTATAACGTACTTCCGGACTGTAAATTGAAGTCAAAGAACTTCGAACCACACCTCGAATATAAAAGGTATCTTCGGCTACATTTTTCACGGTATCCATTATTTCAGGATCAAAGATGTCCCCTTCTTTCGCTTTAATCGCAATCAGTATTTTATCGGCGCCACCAAACACACTTTTATAATCATTAAAGGTACTCATGTACTCATGATTATTTGGGATCATCTTGGTAAATCCGGCAGTAACCTGAATTTTAGAAGCGGTATAAGATAAAGCTAAGGTAACAATGATACCGAATATCAATATCGGTAAACGCCAATGAAAAATAGCGAAAGCAGTTCTGCCTATTAGATCTTTAGAAAACTCATCAGAGGTAAATTCACCATGGATTTTATTGTTGTCACTCATTTATTCTACCTCCTGTGAGCTGATAACTTGCGAACCCATATCTATCTTTCCGGATGTCAATACACCCACATAAAGTAACGAGTCGTCTTTTGCCTGGCTAACTGCCGAAATTGGTGCTCTTAACCCCACTTCTTTTATTTGAAAACTTAAACCATTGTCTGTGCTGTAAACAATCTGGCCATTATTGGCAGCCAGAACAACAGTGCCATCATCGGTAACCATGCCACTATTCAGCGCACTTATGGTGCCCGTGGATACGTGGTCCCAGGTGTCTCCATTGTCGGTAGAACGGAATACATTACCGCGCATACCAAAGGCCAGTAAGGTATTGTCTGATAACGCGACGGCCCCAAAGAATGACCCCTCATAAGGAGAATCTATTGGCTCCCAGGTGACACCATAGTCTGCTGATTTTGCTAAGGTGCCGGCTTCACCTACTAATATTAAGCTGCCATCAACTTCTAAAACTTGCGAGATATGCCAGTCAAACCCTTCATATACTACTTCACGCATTGTCCAGGTTAAGCCAGCATCAACTGATTCGAAGTACATGCCAAAAGCACCATAGGCGATTAACATGCCATTGCTTAATTTCGATGCACCTAAGAAAGATTCAAAGCCAGCTTCCTCCACTTCAATTACAGCCCAGGATTCGCCACCATCGGTTGTTCTTAATAACAATCCACCGTGGCCTACTGCTATGCCGGTTTTATTATCAATAAAGACAATTTTAGACAAAGCTTTGGTGGTTGGAGACGCCACTCTTTGCCAGGTGCCACCATTATCATGGGATTCAATAATGACCCCTCGCTCACCTACTGCGATTGATTTTTGGCCTACCTGAGTAATGTCTAATAAGATTATGCGGCCAGGATTTATAGAATTCTCCCGGGATGTAACCTGAGCCATTACGGGTAAGCACAAAGTAATAGCCGTTACTAATGAAATCCCTAGAGCTAACAATTTTTGTCTCATGAACGAAAGCCTCTACATACTATTTTTTCTACTACCAACATGCCTACTACTAATAGGCAACCACTGTTTATCGATAAATCGAGTTGCCGGAAGCTTTGCAACCCCCACCCTCTCGCGCCACCGGGCATACATCTGTATCAGGTGCTGATCAACCAGCCTCGTATTACCCCGGTGTATCAGTGCCTCCATCGCCGTCGATGGATCCACTTTCGTTCGCCCACTGCTCCCTCTAGTGCAGCGCCGCCTGAGTCTCCAGACCGGCACCGCTTAACGTCAGACTTGCTGGCCACAGTTGCCAATATTTGTACATTGTTAATCGACACCGGGTAACAAATCCTCATCACGATTAATTAGACTCCCCCTTTATGCTATCGACAACAGGGTGACAACATCAGAACTCCCGTTTGCAATGCGCGTGAACCGCTGCAAAATGAGTCAGGCCAACTCACGACAAAAAAGCTCAGACTAGTCGTAGTCTGAGCTTTGATAATGACATGTTGGTTATCTCGTGCCTTTTCTTCTAATAGCACTGGTTTGAAACTCCGCATAGCGACCTTCAATACCAAATGTTAACGCTGGTTGTTCGCGTTCGTTATCAAGCATTCTGGTAAGAAATGCGCCACTCACTAAATCATGAGTGATATAAGCTCTATGCGTCATAACCTTTGCATCATAAGCTTGAAATAGTGGGTTGGAGTACACACGCCATAAGTTGCCGCGACTATCATAAGCATCGTGCAGAACCACCATCCAACTGTCTTCATCCAGATATAAAGTACGCTCTGGATAAACATGCGACATGCCTTCTTTAACGGTGGCTTTGATTTCTACTACACGGTGGAGTTCGTAGCGCATTAAGTCAGATTTAAGGTGGCCTTTATCCAACATCTCATCATATTTAAGTGATGGATCGCCTAACTTATAAGCGTTGTACGGAATGTACATTTCTTTTTTACCGACGATTTCCCAATCGTAACGATCCAGGGCACCAAAGAATCCCATCCAGGTATCAGTAACCGTCATACCTTCAGAGCCATCATCAATATTATCGTAGGCTAAATCCGGTGCACGACGAACACGACGCTGACCCGCGTTATAGATCCACGCTCTGCGTTCACCATCGATATTATCTAACAACAGATAAATAGTGCCGACTAAGGTAGCAGGTGCATCATATTGTGCGAATGCATATGCTAAATCATTGTCGTACTTTACTTTATCCATGTTTTCAGCTTGAACAAACGTATCGCAAAATCCCACTTCGTAGTAGCTACCATCAGGCTGAACCGGCAACCAGTGACCACAGCGCTCATAGCCGCCGTAATAACGCAATAAATGGTTATTCATCGCTTGTTCACCATTTTCAGGAATAGCGAAAGGAATACCCGGTTGCTCGTAATTAATTATTTTACCGTCAACAATTTCAACCTTTGTCGCCAGTTCTTTATTTCCATCATAAACCTTTTGAGGATTAGCAAAGGTTCTATGCGTCGGATAAACGGGCATGGTGAAGCTTTTATATTTCTTCATCATCGCAATCATGCCGGGATTTAATTTATCCTCATATTGCATGTAGTTATCAGCAGTAATGGTAAATAACGGCTTTTCGTCTTTAAACGGGTCAACATAGCCCTGGCTTGGCTCCCAACCCGCAGGCGCTTCCGTCAGTCCACCTGTCCAGGCAGGGATAGTACCGTCTGCATTACCGGCTTTAATTGCACCTGAAGGGGTTAACTCATTGCCTAGTTTGGCTGCTTCTGACGCTGAAACGGCTGCGAATGCACTACTTGCAATTCCCATAGTTGATAATACACTTGCCACCAGCAAGGTTTTTTTGATCATTTTCATTATAATAGTTTCCTATTTATGCTTGTTTTTTTAGTGCGTCTTAGAAAGAAACACTAAAATTGGCTGAATAAAAATCACGGTCGCGAAGGGGATCAAAGTCGGCATTGTCACCAAATTGGGCGTAGTTAAGGTCTAGTACATATTTTTTCATGTAGCTGAACTTAAGCCCCGTGTTTAAGGCAGTGCGGTCTTCAAGCATGGAACTGTCAACTGAATAACCTTTTACGTCGTGCGCCCAATAAATGCTCGGGTAGACGGCAAGGTTATTGATTAACACGTTGTTGTATTGCAATTGCAACTTCAGGCGATAGCCCCAGGCATTTTCGGTTACATAACCGTCAGTGGAGCGGCAACCTTTCACATCAGTATTGGCAGTGCCACAAGTGTCTCCACCATAAGCAGCGTGAGGGCCAGGGCCGAAAATAAAGGACCGATTGTATTGGAAGCCATTCAGGTTATCGATTTCTAAATCATTGGTTTGAGCAGCTACTTCAGCAACGAAGACATATTGATCTTCACCTAACAAGCCGTGCCCTACTTTTAACACATTAACCTGAAATTGTGTTTTATCAGTTTCTGTATAACCGTGAAATACATTAGGATTATTCGGTGATACCCCACCGATTGCAGATGGAGCTAATCCACCTGATTTTGTTGCAATTTCAGCAGCCAATGGACCTAGTCCTAAACCACCTAACAGCAAGCCATTACCATCCAGCTGTGCTGGGAATCCTACCGTATGGTTCAGCTCCGCAGATACTGACAGGCCAAACGGGTTAGCGGCTAAACTGATGCCATAGATTTGGAGATCTTCGGGATACTCCCAAAAAACATTAAAACCAAGTCCGCCTAAATTGTCACCATAACTGGCTTGCGCATTCTCGCTAGGATCGGAAAATGCCAAACTTAGAGTTGGCACACGCGAGTGAATATTCATCGCGTAGAAACCAACTTCTACATCCATTTCTTCAGGACGTAATAAGTAAGAAAAACCGAATTGACCACTATCACTTGGTTCTTCCCAATCATGGGTCCCTACATAAACACCAGTCGCAGGACCAGTAGGGCCAGCACCACCCGGAACCAGGGTAATCGCACTTGCACAGTTCCCCCCCGTGGATGATAAGTTACCTACTGCCACGCTCCAGTAGTTACCGCAACCCGCTTCTATAGGCGTTTGTTGCCATTTAAGCTGATAGAACGCATTAACTGTGTCGCCATTAGGTAAGTCCAAGCTGCCTGAAATTATCCATTGTGGCAGAAATACTTCTTTTAACTCAGCACCAGGGCGACGGAATGAAGGTACGTCGATGGGGTTTATTTGGTTAACTCCCTGGAAGAATAAGCTTTCGCCCCAGTTAAGCACTTGCTTACCTGCTCGAATTTGCAATGCATTGTCACCAATGTAGTGGTTACTATAAATATAAGCATCCAGTAAGATAATGCCGTCATACTTTAACAAGTCATCTTCAAAGCCTGCGTCAGAAAGGGGCTTTCTGGCGCCTATTGTTCCGGTAGCAGGATCGTAATTATTATATCCATTAGCCTGGTTACCATAATTCACATTCGACTCATTCAGGGTATAGTCGTACCAGGCTTTAACACGCACTAAACCGCCCATATCGTCTTTCGTGAAACTCACTTCTGAAATGATTTTGGCAAGCGTTGAAAAGGCATCGCCTTTATCGTAGTTAAGGTTACCTTCATCTACCACATTACCAGCGTTGCCGGGTTCAATACCGATCAAAATAGCATTCGGCGCACCATATAAATCTTTATCTCGGTCTTGCGCACGAATTGATGTACCTACCGAGACGGTGGTGGTCCAAATACCACTCCAGTCACCAACATCGAAGGTAAAGGTTGCAGCAGCGGGCGCACTCAGGCCTAGTGCAATTGAACTGGCCAGCAATTTTGCTGCCATACCCGTTTTTTTAGATGGTTGTATTTTCATTGGATGCTTCCCTATTGTACTTTGACTTGGTCAATCAACATCGACCAACACAGTTAAGCTACTTTTCTCAGTTTTTGTGTCCGGCTTGCATTGGTTTGGATTACATTCTCTTTTGACCATGGTCAGTGCATCAGACAACCGCTTGTAAAACGCTGTGCCAGAGGGTAAGCAAAACAATTCAGTACCGTCTTCTTTCGTCAACTGCCATGGCTGTAGTCGCCAGCTTTAGCAGTCTTCTGTTTCTCTTCTTATTACCGAATCTCTATTCACAATAAAATTACAGTGAATTTACAATTCCCATCAGGACATATTAAGCCAATTTGGGTACATGATATGCCGTACTAAGTGTTTAGCCTGGCAAACCCCCACTGACTTATTGTTTTTTAAACTTCGATACAAACCTTTTAAAAATCATTGACATTAACGTTTTGGGTAATTAACCCGTGTACCGGAGCGTGGCAATGCCAATACTATTAATTTGTTCCGAAAAAATGGGTAACGCTGCTATGCGTTGGGTTGCTCAGGTAGCAACGAGAGCAGTTCCGTTAGCGATGTTATGGTGTAATCGGCGTCAACCTCGGTTCCACCCACATGCATTGGTGTTATCATTCCCTCTTCGACAATTAACACGGTTGCCAATCCCACCGCTTTGGCACCGGCAATATCCTGCTCAACAGAGTCTCCGACAAACAGGACCTCATGAGCCTGCAAACCGGATTTATCCAGCGCTAACTCAAAAAAACGACGGTCCGGTTTGCAGGCTTGTGCAGCCTCCGAACTGGTGATGTGATCGAAATATTGTGCAAGATGATTGCGTTTTATTAAGGTGTCTAACTGATGGATATCACTGTTTGATACCACACTGGTATACAACCCCAGGGCTTTAATGGAGGTCAGTGTTTCATGGCAGTCCGGCTTTAACTCCAGGGAGTTGAGCAAAGTTTGCTCCATTACGGTTTTGCACCAGATCACATCATCTGCATTCGGTGTGGTTGTTACCGCTGAGAGAAAGCCGCGACAGATAGTTTCGAAGTAGTGCTCAAACAGATAAAACGGCTCCATAGCCAGTTGCCTGTCAGCTTTTTTAGTGGCGATCAAAAGCTCGCCCAGCAGTTCGGAAACACTATTACTAAGCGAGAATCTAAGGGCTACCTGCTGACAGACGAACTCCATGACAGCCGGGTATTGGTTGTAGCTGTAGAGTGTTCCGCCCACATCAAAAAATACACCTTTAATCATGGAGTTGCCCGCTACGTTACTGAGACGTTCTGAGCTGTGTGGCCAGCTCTTTAACCGCGTCAGGATTTGGTTCAAAGCCCATGGGTTTATTCCAGGCACGGCCCATATCCAGGGAGGTTTTACTGGCAGCTAAAACCAGTTTTTCCACTTTCTCCGCTGAATCGCTATCAGCGTGGAAAGCAATAATCTGGCCCACTGCAGCTCGCAGACGCCTTGCCTGTTGTTGTAATTGCACAAAGCCGAGAGCAGGATCACGAAGCGCCGATTCCGCTGTAGCAACGGCTTTTTCAAGCTCTGTCCCGGAGTCCGGCTCGATACCCCTTTCCAGTATCTCTTTCGACAGTGCAACATGACTTTCAATATCTTTGCGTGCCACACTGTGCACCAAAGGCATATGCTCAAGAGCAATGCCCAAGGTGGCCAGTGAGAGCTGGATCTGCTGTTGCGCCAATGCATTTTCGGCATCAATAGCGGGTAACACGTTGTCCTTCAACGATTTAATCACCGCCTGTAACTGAACTTCTATATCCGGGATCATGCCATTGCCTCCTCAAGTGAATTTCGTAAGCCTTCCATTACCAGATAACCAATGGCAGACAGCCAGCTAACCACCACATCCTGATGGGATTTACTCCCTTTACAAACCCGATAACCGGTTCCCATAACAATAATGGCTGCCTTCCAGGTGTTAAGGACGTTGTAGTATTGCAATCGGTTTTTATCGACGGGTAAGCCGGTAGCTTGTTCGTAAGCCTTCAAAAATTCATCCGTTGGCATCAATCCGCTGGCCAGATAAACTTCGCCGCACTCGGCAAAATGACCAAACTGATACGACAGCAGCCAGCCTAAATCCTGATGTCTGTCGCCAAGACTCACCAGCTCCCAATCCAGCCAGGCGGTAATTTTTGCTTTATCTTCATCAAACAGAAAGTTTCCGCTGCGCAAATCGTTGTGCAGAATAGAGATGTGATCTACCACCGGGGCATGGCGCTTAAGCCAGTTCGCGGCAACTTGTATTAGCGGCTCCTCTTCGCCGCGATCTTCCTCCCATACGCGTTGCCACCAGTTGATTTCGCGGATAACACTGGCATTAGACCCCGCCTCAATTTTGTCAAACCCAGTAATATCAATATTGCTGGCGTCATAGCGGTGCAGGTCAGCGATCTGCTGTAATGCTTGTGGAGCGAGTTTTTCGCGCAGCTCAGGGCCAAAATTGAGGCCGACGCCAGTAACCTGAGTGGACGGAATGGCTGTTGGCTTGGCAACCCCGGTAACAAAGCCATAAACAATGGCGGGGTAGAGTAAAAATTCGCCTGTCTCATCAATCCAGTAACAGTCGGGCACCGGCATGAGCCCCTCTTTTTTCACCAGATTCACAATTTCAGCCTCCCGTAAGAAACTGGTTTCTACCACCGGTTCCATGGGGCTCATACGTAACACCATAGGCGTGACTTGTCGCTCTTCATCGCCGTTCCTGCCATGCCAATGCAGTTCAAAAGCCATTTGCAGCATAGAAGCACCACCGGATAACCAGCGTGGCTTTTGCAGTGAAAAATCGCCCTTCACATTATTGTTCAGCAGCTTTCTGGTCCCCTCAACGAGCTGGTCAAGGGTTACCGGCGTATAGGGCTCCTGCCGAGCAGCCCGGTTTTGCATTTTTCGGGTAAGCACGGCATCAACTTCCGATTCAACCGGAAAGCGTTTGCGCAACTGTTCAATAAAGTCCGGTGTTGGGTTCTGCCTGATATCTGTCGTCTGCAGTGTCATAGTTTGCGCTCCAGTTCTTTGAAAGGACCGTTTTGTTCTACGAAATCAAAATAGCTTGGCGGGCAACCCAGCTCCAGCCATCCAACACCCGGCGTGCCATCATAAGTAGCCGATGCGGCACATTCCAATAGGTGAAATTCGTCACCGGGCTTGAGCTTGTAACGTGCATAAACCTCAGCGGTCAATGCTGTGCTGCGGCCAGCTTCATCAGTCACCCGTGAAATTACTTTTTGTGGGTGAAGGACTTCGTTGTATTCAATGTCTGTGTGTAAGTCGGTAATCTCAGCCATCAGACCCTCCTTTACGACGTAGCCGCGTAAGTGAAAACGGCCCAGAGCAAAATAGCGCCAGTAATGCACAACAATACTGCCGTCTGCAGACTGGCCCTGGTACCAGTTGTAATACTGGAACGCTCCCCACATACGACTGCCCCAGCTGTGATCTCTGTGTGATAGCGTATCGAACTCGATGGTTCTACCATTAAGAACCAGTTTCCCTTTTACCTTGCCAGACTGTTCAATGCGGTCGATCGCGGTAAAGGACGGACAACCTTCAGCATGAGAACCATAAGCGTAGGGTGGATGAATGGCCTCAAAGGTGAACTCCACACCGCCTTGGGGGGTGTACCAGTTGACTGATGCTTTTTTAAAATCCAGTTCAGAGCCCATTTTAAAGTCATCAATTTGCCACTCAGAAAAATTCATTGTGTCAGGGATGGGTCTGTCAGGCAGGCGCTGCTGGATTGGTTGGTCGCCAACACCGGGACCGAATATCGCCATTGCAGCGCCCGCCTCGCTGGCCCGATTTACCCAGGTGTAGGTAAAGCAGGCAATGCCCTCGTCAGGAAGATGCAGGCAAAAAGGGATAGATTCGCGTGCTTTGGGGATATCGGGTAGTTCATGGCGACCGTCATGAATAGGATCAAGAATCAAATCGGGTCTGGCCAGTTTAATGCTGTCATACATAGGGTTATCCTGGTTTTTCGATAATTGGATTAGGGTGAGGAAAGTGCAACTTTCACTCTTATTTTTGTTCTAACTTCGCCGCTCGAGCCTTGTTGTTAACAATTTGTATGTTAATAAAATGTGTATTAATAACTTGACTTATTGCGAAAGCTATTTGACTATTTGCGAACACGCTATCTCTCTAAGCCTTATCTGGTAAACGGTTGTTATCCTATGTATTTAGTCAGAAGTGGTGCCATTGCCGGGTTTGAAAAGTTAGTTCAACGCTATGGTGGTAACTTTGTTCAGTTGATTCGGGATACGGGCTTAAGTGAAAGTCAGTTCCGGGATCCCAATAGCTATATTTCCTACATAAAAATGGCGGAGTTACTTGAGCGCTGTGCTCTGGAGTGCGACAGCCCCTTTTTTGGCCTGCAGCTTTCAGAGCTGGAAAACGAAACTATACTGGGTGATTTACCCATCACCGTCTCTCAGGAATCTACCGTGGGCGAAGCGCTGGTAGAGCTGGATCGAAACCTTTATATATATGCCAATGGTGTTCATATTCGGCAATTCACCCGCCCCCCTAAATATGTAGAAGTTGTACTGAGCTTTGATTTTCAAAGCCCTATGGGGCTGAACCAGCTACTGCAGCATTCGGTGTCCAGTCTGGCAAATATCACCGCGCAGTTGATGGGCGTTGACCGTCACTCTTTGCAGATACATCTAAAGCAAGCAGCGCCGCAAATCGACCCCGTGCAACCATGCAAGCATTCTTTGCAAACACAGTTTTCCAGTTCGTTTGACGGGATAAAGTTGCCGTCTGGCGTATTGAGTAAAAAGACCTGTTTTAATGAAGAGGCGGTGCAGCAATACTTTAAGGATCGGTTAAATTACTTGCAGGCACACTATCCGGATAACTTACAAAACCAGGCGCGTTCGCTGATTGGGCAGCTATTACCGGCAAGTGAATGCAGCATTGAAAAAGTGGCGGCAAATCTGAACCTTCATCACCGCGTGCTGCAGTTAAAGTTACAGCAGGAGGGCACAACCTATCAGGCATTGCTAAAGGAAACACGCCAGACCATTGCAGAGCAGCACCTGCGGCAAAGTAAAATATCTATCACTGATCTGGCATTAAATCTCGGTTATGCCGATATATCGGTGTTTAGCCGAAACTTTAAGTCATGGACGGGAAAAACCCCACGGCAATGGCGCAAAGAGCAACCGTAGGGCTCATAGAGCCCTAGCCGATTAAGTAAGTAAATTTCGCTTGGTCGTACCTAAAGCACATCTGCATCAATTACAATGTATCAGGCAGCTAAAACCATTCTTTTGGTGGAATGGATTCGTCAACTAAACGACCAACATCAACCTTAAGATCATCCTTAATAATCTTCTTACAATTCATAAATTCGACAGGTCGATTAATGCAATCAGCTGCAATCAACTTACCTTGTTTAAAATAAAAGGCGACGAAACTGCGGCCTTCAGCGGTGTTACCGCGAATTTTCACCTCGTCAAACCCCTGACTGAGCCCGGCAATTTGCAGTTTTAAATCATATTGATCCGACCAAAACCACGGTAACGGGTTAGGTGACTTTTGCTTTCCACAAATCGCAGCTGCTGCGACTCTGGCCTGCTCAGAGGCATTGGGTACAGACTCAAGTCTGAGGTTCTGCTCATATAAAGCATTGTATTGGATGGCACAATCACCCGCCGCATAAATATCTGGATCTGAAGTAGCGCATTGCTCGTCGACATTGATGCCATTGCTGGTCTCCAGACCGGCAGCTTGGGCTAATTCCACATTGGGAATAATACCGACACCAATGACAACCAGATCAGCGGGATACTGGCTTCCGTCAGAACATTCAACCGCGCTCACGTGACCTTCGCCCGAAAAACCAGAGACAACCACTCCCGTTTTAATAACTACCCCTTCCTCGGCGTGAATTCGACTATAGAATTCAGACATTTCCGGGGCGGTAACGCGGGCCAGAATGCGCGGTGCCATCTCCAGGACGGTGACATTCATGCCTAATTTTTTTAACACGGCAGCAGTTTCGAGACCTATGTAACCGCCACCAACAATCACCGCATTCTTGCCGGCACCAGTGTCGGCTTTAATCGTATTGATATCTGCAATGGTCCGTAAATAATTAATGCCGGTAAGCTCGACACCAGGCAAATTGACTTTACGTACGCGAGAACCGGTGCATATTACCAGTTTTTCATAGTTAATTTTTTCGCCGCTTTGCAATACCACATTTTTTTCTGAACGGTTAATTTTGTCGACTCTTTGCTCCAACCGGAACGTGACATTATTTTTCTCATACATTGTTTCTGGACGAATAAGTAAATCTTGTTCCACTTTTTGACCAAGAAGAAAGTCTTTAGACAATGGCGGTCGATGATAAGGGAGGTAATTTTCATCACTGATCACCGTAATCTCACCTTCCCACCCCTCTTGACGCAGGCTTATCACCAGTTGAGCAGCAGCATGGCTACCGCCAATTACTAAGCATCTGTTTGACATAAATTTTTCCTTATTTGTATTACGCATAATTCGCTACGTGCAGACACGAGCAAAAAAATTAAAACTGAAAATAATAGATTGAGCATAAAATCATGCTCGCCAAAAGCACCCACAACCCGGTAAGGCTCTTTAACACAATGTTGGCTTCTTTCACTTCCATGAAGTAAAGAATAACCAGTCGTACTTTTAAAAACGCCAACAGCAAGACTATGACGCCGTCAAGGTTTTCTCTTTCAGGACTGGCGTTGCCATAAGCGGCGACAAACCAGGAAGACAAGGTGAGTAGCACCAACAGCAGGAAGACTAAAGTTTGTTTGGATAAGACATGCTCTCTCATAGTCTTCCTAAGGCAACAAATACAGTAGCGGGAATAAAACAATCCACAATAAATCCACCATATGCCAGAAGATACCAGCGGCTTCTATACTCGTTTGACTCAGCTTATCCGGGTTATTTCGAATACCATGGATGAGCCAAGCAAGAACACCTAAACCTATGAATACATGAAATAAATGAATACCGGTGAGAACAAAATAAAACATGTAAAAGTCGTTTGTGGTGACATAATGCCCTGCCTCGATTTTTTCCTTGTACTCAAATATTTTTAATGTAAAAAAAAGGGCGCCACAGAGCAGCCCCCCCCAAGAAAACCTTTCTGACCATGTAAACTGCTTTGTTCTGAAAGCCGTTAGGGCACCCACCATCAACCAGGAACTAACCAACAAAACGAGGGTATTAAACAACCCAAAGGTTAAGTTAAGTGTGTTGGCAGCCTGCCTGAACAGGGCCACATCCCCTGTCCGATAATCCAAAAACACAATGAAAAATAATGAGAAAACGATAAGGTCACCAAAGATAAATACCCAAATCCCTTCACCTCCGGGCAAACGGTTATTTTCTTTAGAAAAATCCAGTATCGTTTCTCGTTGTTGCATTCAGTACAACCAAAATCATTTGTTTCAAGATTCAAACAATAGTTAACCCAGCGCCCGTAAATCAGGCTCTGTAAACCGCCTTCTGGTGAGAAAACTCCTTAAAACCGAATTCACCGTGATAACTTCCTGTTCCACTATTATTGACCCCACCAAAAGGTAATGCGGGCTCAAAATAGTGGCTTGCCCAACCGTTCACACTCA
>CETO01010662.1_pt1 | contig 51763 bp, 38 predicted proteins | sample 531351 | NCBI WGS metagenome assembly CETO01 (sample SAMEA2622678, study PRJEB7988) | marine metagenome | isolation source: saline water (ENVO:00002010), including | reverse complement strand
ACGGCGACTTTCACCCGCGAGCCTCATCATCCTGCCATCGCACATAGCATACGCTGGCCGGGATGCCTTGCCGGGCGAAGAACTGCAACCAGCGCACCTGGTGGTCCTGCAGGCGGTCGCCGGGGCCTTTTACTTCGATCATTTCATAACGCTGTTCGGGTTGCTCCGCGTCCGGTACAAACCGGATCAAATCCGGAAAGCCGCTGCGGTGTTCCTTGATGTTGTTCAGCAGGCGCCGGAACAGGGCCTCCAGGTGGCCAGAGGGAATGCAGTGCAGGGCCAGCTCTAAAAGAGCTTCATCCAAAACCGGCCAGAACACGAAGGGATTGGCGATGCCCTGCTTGTTCTTATAGGTGTCGAGGATTTCCCTGCGATAGGCGCCGGTGCCCAGCAAACGGAACCTTTGCTCGAACGCCTGCTGGCGACGGGCAACGAAGTCTTCCCGGGTCAGGTCTGCCGGGCCAATATGGAACGGATGAAAGAAGGCGCCGGGCAGGGGCTGGAAGATCACCGGCCAGCACAGCAGACCGAACAGGGCGTTGATCAGGGTGTTTTCCACATAGAACACCGGGGCGTCATCCGTGGCCAGATGCTGCAGCGCTGCCAGCTCCACCGTACCCGTGTCCGGCTTCGGCAATGTGAGGGTGAATTCCTGCAGTGGGGGGTTATCCACAGGCTCGGGCTGGTCGGCCCCTACCTTCGGCGCCAGCCGCTTCAGCAACCGGGCGAGGCCCTGGGCTTCGGCGTCGCTCAGTGCACTGGTTCGCCACTGACAGGCTATGGCCCAGGCTTCCTCAAAACGCTTCATCCGTTCCAGCAAGCGAAGCTGTTTCAGCCGCGCTTCCCGGTGTCCGCTGTTTTCCAGAACCTCAAGTGCCAGTTCCCGTTCGCCCTGTCGCTCCGCCTGCCGGCCCAGTTCCAGCAACAACCGGTCCCGGCGGCTGGTGAGCCAGGGGTTATCCACAGGCCCCGGAACATCGGGCCAGACGTCGACCGCCGGTTCGCCGTTGTCGAGTCGCTCCCGGCATGCATGCATCTGCAGGTAGCAATCCACCTCGGCCCGCTGCTGGAAGGCCCGGGATGCCGGGGTAAATGGCACAGACTCGAACTGCTGAACGCCCAGTTCCACCAGCACAAAGTCGGTCCAGCTCTGGCGCAGATTGCCGAAGAACATCAGGCGGATGCGATCGAACAAGGCCATGTCCTGCAACCGGACCACAGTCGAAGCCTCACCGCCACCAGGCAGCCAAGCCCCCAAGGCTCTTGGTGCATTGAACGGTTCCGCCATCAGCTCCCGCATCCGGGCCTTGCCCAGAGTTTTCGGGTGACCCTGCTGTTGCAACCAATCGGCGAACACCGGCCGTAATTCAGCCAGGGTAAACAGCCGGAACAGGTCGTCCACGCTTAGCTCCGGCGCAGGATCCAGCCAGCCCGCCTGCACCAGTATCCTGAGTGCTTCCGATTCCGGCACCGGCAGTTCGGGATAACGCAGCTTGTCGGCCCGGAACAGCTCTCCGGTACGCATTACCATGCGGGTCAGCAGCGCCCGGGGCCCGGTGGCCAGGCCGCTGAAGGCCGCCAGCCGGTTTCGCTCCTGTTCCGTTAACAGGTCCGCGTGGTGGTTCGCTACCCAGGCCACCAGAATATCCATGTTCTCCAGATAATAGAGCGGATCATCCAGGCTGGCGGGAACCGGTCGGTGCTTGGTCATAGGAATGCAAACGTTGGATTGGCAGAGAGGCACAAACTTTACGCCGGAAGGCGGGCAGGCTCAAACCTGTTCCATGCACAAAAATTAATCATCACGAGCCTTGCCAATTTATTTAATGATAACTATTATCATTTGTATCACGACAAGGAGGACGCCATGAAATTTCTCTGCCCACGCCACCGCCGGATGTTTGCCAGTCTTTCCCTGAACGAGAAAAATGATCTATGGCTGCTCTGGATGGAATATGCCATTACCTTCAGCGAAAACCAGGATTCCGACAAGCTGGTGGCCGCCACCGGCAGTGCTTTCGATCTGGCGTGCCTGGCCCGCAAACATCACCCGGACTGCATGCAGGTAGAGCTGACCCTGGCGGCGATACTGGTATGCCGGGCGCTGCGCGACCGTGGCGACATCAGCGCCGCCGAGCATGTGCTTTTCCGGGCTCTGGACAGCCTGCAATCCAGCGAGCCCTGCCCGGGTATAACCGGTCGATGCAGCACCGATGAGTGTCTGGAGGTATTGCTGGATCATCGTCGCCATTCGGCATTCTTTGCCGAGTACCTGAACTGGCCCTCGTTCCCGTTCACAACGCCGACAACACGTCCGGCGATGGCCATGCACTGACAGGTTTACGGAGGAGCTATGGGTATGCCCTTCACACGCCCGAACCCGGTTCAGGCGCACAAGATTGAAGATCTGAGCTGGCTGGAGAGCCGGCATCATGATCGGGTTTGCATCAGCATTGATGCCAAAAGTCTGGCCAGGCTGATGCAAAACAGGCAGTTGCACGCCGAGGATTTTTCTTGTCTGGATGCGTCCTCCCAGAGTCTGGTTCGTCATCTGCTTCTGGCTTGTCTGCGGCATTCCTGACCCGGCCGACATCCGGATTCGCAACCTCTGTCTTTTGAACAATCACGACTGCCCGTGTCGCTCCGCCAGGTTACGATGGAGTACGCCTGACGGTCCGTATTCTCGGCCAACTGCGGTAAGCTGTGGCCCGAGGATTGAATTGTTCATCAGACAAGGAAAACCATGGCCGACTCCACAGCCATTGAACCCGGCTTTCACGCCATCCATGCCAACCATCTGGAAGACCTGCGCCGCGCCGTGGTCTATATCTGCCGGCAGAACCCCATGCCGCCGCTGCAGAGCGAGACCTTTCTGGTGCAGAGTAACGGCATTGCCCAGTGGCTGAAGCTGGCGCTGGCGGAGAAGCGCACCGAGGATGGCGTGGAAGGCGGCCTGGGCATTGCCGCCGGCATGGATTTCCTGTTTCCTGCCCGGTTCATCTGGCAGGCCTATCGGGCGGTGTTGCCCGACGGCGAAGTACCGGAGCAGTCCCCCTTCGACAAGCGCCGCCTGGTCTGGCGGCTGTACCGATTGCTGCCGGAGCTGGTGGGGCAGGATGAGGCGTTTACGCCACTGGCCCGATTCCTGGACGGCCGCGATACCGACCTGCGCAACTTTCAGCTGGCCGAGAAAGTGGCCGACCTGTTCGACCAGTACCAGGTGTTCCGGGCCGACTGGCTGGCGGCCTGGGAGCAGGGCAAGGATGTGGTAATCACCGCTCGGGGCGAGGAGAAAGCCCTGGATGCGGAAGCCTGCTGGCAGCCGCTGCTCTGGCGCAAGCTGGTAGCAGATACAGGCAGCGAGGCCCACACCAGCCGCTCGCAGATTCACACCCGCTTTATGGAACAGGGCCAGCGCATCAGCGAACCGGCTAACCCAGCCCGCCTGCCCAGACGCATCGTGGTGTTCGGGGTCTCGTCTTTACCCCGGCAGGCGCTGGAAGCCCTGTATGTCCTGAGCCGGTTCAGCCAGGTGGTACTGTGTGTTCACAACCCCTGCCAGTTCTACTGGGCCGACATCATCAGCGACCGGGAACTGTTAAAAGCCGAACGCAAGCGGGGCGCAGCACACCCGGTGTTGTCGCAAATTGACGACCCGGACCAGTTGCACCAGCACGCCAACCCGTTGCTGGCGGCCTGGGGAAAACAGGGCCGGGACTACATTCGCCTGCTGGATGAGTTCGACAACCCGGACGACTACCGCGCCAGTTTCCAGACGCCGGGCCAGAAGATCGACATCTTCACCGACCATGGCGATGTGGATACCCCCTGCCTGCTGCACCAGTTGCAGAACGATATCCACAACCTGACGCCGCTGCAGGAAATCCGCCAGCAGCAGCGCACGGTGGATCTGACCCGCGACCATTCCGTGGTGTTCCACGACGCCCACGGCCCCCAGCGGGAAGTGGAGATTCTGCACGACCAGCTGCTGGCTGCGTTCAATGCCGATCCGACACTGCGGCCCCGGGATGTAATTGTGATGGTGCCTGACATCAACGTGTACGCGCCTCATATTCAGGCGGTGTTCGGTCGTTACTCCCCGGGCCGCAAGCGCCACATTCCGTTCACCATTTCCGACCAGGGACAGCGCCACCACGAACCCGTGCTAATTGCCCTGGAAACCCTGATGTCATTGCCCCGAAGCCGCTTCGGTGTGAGCGAAATCATCAGCTTGCTGGAAGTAGCCGGCATCCGCGACCGCTTTGACATCAGCGAAGACGACATCCCTCTGGCCCGGCGCTGGGTGGAAGGCGCCAATATTCGCTGGGGCCTGCATGGCAAGCACCGGGAAAGCCTGGACCTGCCGGCAGAGCTGGAACGCAACACCTGGCAAGCAGGGCTGCGCGCCATGTTGCTGGGTTATGGCATGGGCGATGACCAGCCCTGGGGCGGGGTAGAGCCCTATGGTGAAATCGGCGGCCTGCAAGCCAGCCTGGCCGGTCGCCTGGGCGAATTCGTGCACCAGCTGGAAGCCCTGTGGCAGGCACTGCAGGCCACCCGCACGCCCGGGGAATGGGAAGCCCTGTTCTCCGCCATGCTGGAGCAGTTTTTCCACAAGGTGGAAGGCCAGGACCTGCTGTTGCTGAACCGCTTCCGCCGTCAGTTGGAGCAGTGGCTGGACGATGCCCTGGCCGCCGGACTGGAACAGCAACCGCTGCCCCTGAATATCGTCAAGGATGTGCTACTGCAGGGCCTGGATGAGGGCGGCCTGAACCAGCGTTTCCTCGCCGGCAAGGTCAACTTCGCCACCCTGATGCCGATGAGGGCCATTCCGTTCCGCAAGGTATGCCTGCTGGGCATGAACGACGGCGACTACCCTCGCTCCCGGCCGCCGGTGGATTTCGACCTGATGGCCCAGGATTATCGGCCGGGGGACCGCTCCCGCCGGGAAGACGACCGCTACCTGTTTCTGGAAGCCTTGTTGTCCGCCCGGGAACAGCTGTACATCAGCTGGGTGGGGCGCAGTATCAGGGACGACTCCGAACGGCCACCCTCGGTGCTCATCGGCCAGTTACAGGACCACCTGAACAGTCTGTGGACCGTGGCGGGGCAACCGGATGGTTCTGTTACCAAGGCTCTGACCACCCAGCATCCGCTGCAGCCTTTCAGCCGGGACTATTTCCCCAGAACCAACGGCGTGGGCGAGGGTGAAGAGACCCAACCCAAACCCCTGGCCGACGTGCTGCAGGCCCGGGGACTGTTCACCTATGAACGGGAATGGCGCAGCGCTCATGCCGTGGATAACCCGGAGCAGAGCCGGGAAGCGCTGCCGTACCAGACGCCCGAAGAGCCCATCAGCCTGAACGAGCTGGCGAATTTCCTGAAAAAGCCCATCGACACCTTCTACCAGCGCCGGCTGCAGGTGCGCTTTGAAGCGGTGGAAGAAGACGACACCGATAACGAAAACTTCGACCTGAACGGCCTGGACCGCTGGCGCCTGGACAACGAGCTGATCCAGGAGGGTGTCGTCAAAGCCGCCAGCGAAGAGGAATTGCACGAACGCCTGGAAGCCACTCTGGACCGCATGGCCCGGCGGGGCGACCTGGGTATGGGGGTGACCGAACATCGCCTGCGCACCGAGCTGGCCGGCCGCCTGCCAGACCTGTTTCAACGCTATCGCGGCGCGCTGACCGAGTGGCCGGAAGCAGTGGCCGAGCCCTTACCGTTCGAGTGTCGGTACTCGGATAGCACAGGCGCCGTGGAGGTGGTCGATTTAATCGACAATCTGCGCTGCAACCCTTCAGGACAACTGTGCCGACTGGTGATCGCCAACGCCGGTCTGCTGACCGGCTCCGGTTACTCGAAAAAAGTCCGCTACGCCAACCTGCTGCGGGACTGGTTGATTCACCTGGCCGGGCAACTCAGTGGCCAGCCCTTTGAAACCGTGATCCTGGGCAAGGAAGAAGGCCGTAAATTCCACTTCCCGGTCATGGCCCCGGAGCAGGCACAAAAGCACTTCGAAGCCATTCTGGGCCGCTGGATGGAAGCCACCACCCGGACCCTGCCCATTCACTGCGAAGCCGGCTTTGCCTGGATCACCAGTTTCTATGGCGGCAAGAAATTTATCGGCGACCACGAACGGGCCATCAGTGAAGCAGAACAGGCCTATTCCACCGCCCTGGACCGGGACACCGGCTACCTGCTGGGTGCCTTCGAAAGTCCCGAGGCACTGATGGCGAGCGGCGAGTTTGAAGCCCTGCTGCATCAGCTTTATGTGCCTCTGTGGGAAGCCGAACAGGGCAAGTCGGCGGCGGAGCAAATCGGGAGCATGGAATGACGGAACAGAGAACCAACCGAAACCCGAATCTGGACCCACTGGCCCTGCCCCTGAACGGCAGCGCGCTGATCGAGGCCAGCGCAGGCACCGGCAAAACCTTCACCATCGCCATCCTGTATGTGCGCCTGGTGCTGGGCCATGGCCAGGCAGAAGACAGCCCACTGCAGAACCTGTTGCCGCCTAACCTGCTGGTGGTCACCTTTACCGACGCCGCCACCAAGGAGCTGCGGGACCGCATCCGCACCCGGCTGACCCAGGCCGCCGAGGTGTTTTCCGACGCCGCTGACCACCTCGAACCCACCCCGGAAACCGCACTTATCCACAAGCTGCGGGATGACAGTTACCCGGACCCGGCCAGGTGGCCTGACTGCCGCAAGAAACTGCTGCTGGCCGCCGAATGGATGGACGAAGCGGCGGTATCCACCATTCACGGTTTCTGCAACCGCATGCTCAGCGAACACGCCTTCGACAGCGGCAGCCTGTTCAAGCTCACCCTGGAAACGGACCAGAGCGAACTGCTGGACGAGGTGGCAAGGGATTACTGGCGCACCTTCGTTTACCCCTTACCACCGGCCCTTATGGACGAAGCCCTGAGCCACTGGAAAACCCCCACCGAGCTGCGCAAGGCGGTACGTAACCTGATCGACGACCCGGATGCTCTGGGTACACCGCCCCAGAGCGTACACGAAGCCATTGACCAGGTGGTCAGCGAACGGCTCGCGCGGGCCGGTGAACTGAAAGCCCACCCCTGGGCCCAGTGGCAACAGGAAGTCACTGACCTGCTGAACGATCTGAACAAAGGCAAGCGCCTGCACGGCGGCAGCAAGAACGCCATGCTCAAGGTGTGGGAATTTCTGGTCGCCTGGGCCGAATCCGACGAGCTGTTGCCGGAGAAGCTGGACAGCGCTGCCGGTTACAAGAACCAGACCCCCGAGGGTCTGGACAACATCCTGAAAGGCGACGACCAGGCACCCCATCACCCGGCGTTTGACGCCATCGACGCCTTGCTGGCATTCGGCCAGAACCCACCCAGTGCCAAGTCCGACATCCTGCGCCACGCCAGCCACTGGATTGCAGGGCGGCTGGAAGCGGAAAAGCAGCAGCGCTCGGAAATGGGCTTTGATGACCTGCTCACCCGCCTGGATGACGCGCTGCATGGCCCCCGCGGGGACCAACTGGCCGCCACCATCCGCCGCCAGTTTCCTGTAGCGCTGATTGACGAGTTTCAGGACACCGACCCGGTGCAGTACCGCATCTTCAACCGGATCTATAACGTCGCAGCCAACCAACCGGACACCTGCCTGCTGATGATCGGCGATCCGAAACAGGCCATCTACGGTTTCCGGGGCGCCGATATCCACACTTACCTGCAAGCCCGCCTGGGCGTGCAGGCACGCACTTACACCCTGGGCAAGAACTTCCGCTCCGCCGAAACCATGGTGAGCGCCGTCAACCGGGTGTTTGAGCACAGCGACCAGTTCAGCGCCAGGGGCGCCTTCCTGTTCGGCAAGGGCGACAGCACGCCGCTGCCGTTCCAGGGCGTCGATGCCAACGGCACCAGGCGGCTGTGGTCGGTGCAGGGTGAAGTCCAGCCCAGCCTGGTGTTCTGGACCCACGAATCCGGTGAAACCGACAAAGAGGGTAACCCCAAGGGCCTCGCCAAGGGCACTGCCACGGCTGAAATGGCCGAAACCTGCGCCAGTGAAATCGCCCGATTGTTGACCCTGGGGCAGGGAAGGCAGGCCGGCTTTGGCTTGCCAGACAGCCCGAACGACCTCGAACCCGTTGAACCCAGAGACATTGCCGTACTGGTGAATAACCGCAACGAGGCCGCTGCGGTGCGGGACGCCCTCGGCCGGCGGCGCATCAAAAGTGTGTACCTGTCGGACCGGGATTCAGTATTGACCTCACGGGAGGCGAACGAGGTACTGTGCTGGCTACGCGCCTTTGCCGAACCCCGGCAGTTGGCCTTCATCCGGGCTGCGCTGGCCACACCGACCCTGGGCCAGAGCTGGCAGGCACTGGATCGGCTGCTCACCGACGAGCTGATACTGGAACGGGAAATCGAGCGCTTCCAGCGCTACCAGCAACAGTGGCAGAGCCAGGGCGTACTGCCCATGCTGCGTAGTTTTCTGATGGACTTCGAGGTTCCCGGCCGCCTGCTGCAACGCCCTGACGGTGAGCGAAGACTGACTGACATCCTGCACATCGCCGAACTGCTGCAGCAGGACAGCCTGCAACTGGACGGCGAACATGCCCTGGTGCACCACTTCACCCAGATCCTGCGGGCGGCAGACGAAGAAGACGAACACCGCACCCTGCGCCTGGAAAGCGATGCAGGTCTGGTAAAGGTAATCACCGTGCACAAATCCAAGGGCCTGGAATACCCGCTGGTATTCCTGCCCTTCGGCACCGCCTTCCGGGCAGAGAACCCGAAGCAGGCGTATGTTCGCTACCACGACGACACCGGCAAGCTGGTGACCGTGTTCGATCCGACTCCGGAAGACATTGAAAGGGCCGACCAGGAACGCCTGGGCGAGGACATCCGTAAACTCTATGTGGCCCTGACGCGGGCCCGGTTTGCCACCTGGGTGGGCGCGGCGGCTGTGGATAACTGGTATCAGAGCGGCCTGGGCTATGCGATTGCCGGAACACCGGAGCAGTCCATCAGCCAGGCTCTGGCCTCACTGGCCCAGGGCCGCCCGGAAATCCGGATTTCCCCGCTGCCGGAAGCCGGAAACACAATATTCACCGAAATGGCCCCGGACGCCCTGGGCCCGGCGCTGATCTCCACGCGGGAAGCGAAGGAAGACTGGTGGATCGCCAGCTACTCCACCATCGAATACACCGGCATGACCGGCACCGGTATTACCTTCACCGGCGAGGTGGAAGACGCCCAGACCCAGAACCTGCTGGAAGAAAGCGCCCAGAATGACACCGGGGAGGCCCCCGCCGTACCCGCCGTACGCAACCACCATCATTTCCCCAAAGGCGCGGGACCCGGCACCTTCCTGCACGAATTGCTGGAATGGTGCACCGCCCAGGGCTTCCAACGGGTTGTGAATAACCCGGAGCTGTTGCACGAGCAGCTGGCCCGCCGCTGCTCCACCCGGGGCTGGGGCGACTGGATCGAGCCCCTGCAACAGTGGCTGTTGGGGCTGATCCGCAAACCACTGCGACTAGATCGCAATGGCCAGGATGCCGCCAGCCTGGCGCAGTTGGCCAATCTGCGCCCGGAGCTGGAGTTCTGGTTTGAAAGCCGTAACGTCAGCATCCATAAACTGGACAAACTGGTCACCCGTTACACCCTGAACGGCGCGGACCGGCCCCGGGCCGAGGCCAACCGCTTCAATGGCATGCTCAAGGGCTTTATCGACCTGGTGTTTGAACACAAGGGGCAGTATTACGTGCTGGACTACAAATCCAATGCTCTGGGCGAGGACGACGACGCCTACACCGACCAGGCCATGGGCCAGGCGATTCTGGACAAACGCTACGACCTGCAATACATCCTCTACCTGCTGGCCCTGCACCGGTTGCTGAAGGCCCGTTTACCGGGATACGACTACGACCAGCACATTGGCGGCGCGGTGTACCTGTTCCTGCGAGGGGTGAACTCCGCCAGCGGCGGCGCCTTTACCGACAAGCCCCCCAGGGTGCTGATCGAACAACTGGACGCCCTGTTCGATGGCGAGCCGGTGTCCGGGGAGGTGGCTGCATGAGCCGTACCCGCCATACCGAAAACCAGTTTGCCCTGGACCTGGGTGACGACACGCCAGTGAACCGGGCGGCCACAGAATCACCGGAGGCTATGGATAACTCCCAGCTGCTGGCCCATCCTGACGACACCGAGGCGCTGTTAGGGCAATGGCAACAGGCCGGCTGGATTCGCCCGCTGGATACCGGCTTTGCCCGGCTGATCAGGGAACTCAGCGAAGAGCAGGGCGAACGCCCGCAACCACTGGTGCTGCTGTTGGCGGCACTGACCTCGCACCAGGTGGGCCGGGGGCACGTATGCATCGATCTGGCCACGCTACTCGACGATGCCGGCCAGACCCTGGCGCTGCCGCCGGAAGAACCGGCCAATACCGGCCTGTCTGAGAGCGAGGTGGCCAACCTGCAAGGGCGTTATCCACAGGAACTGCTGTCACGGGTACAGCTAACCGATTGCCTCGCAGCCCTGCAGGGTTCTCTGGCCGTGAGCGATGGCTCCGTGCCGGCACCGCTGGTACTGAACGGCACCCGACTGTACCTGCGCCGGTTCTGGCGTTACGAACAACGCATTGCCGAAGGCATTCAGCAACGACTGGCCTTGCCATCGCCGCTGGCCGACCCGCAATCGGCGGCCTCGCAAACCTTATCCACAGCGCTCAGCAAACTGTTCCGGTCCACAGAGCCGGTGGATTATCAGAAACTGGCCTGCGCCCTGGCCGCCCGTAACCGCTTTGCCGTGATCACCGGTGGCCCGGGTACCGGCAAGACCACCACCGTGGTGAATCTTCTGGCAGCCCTGCAGGCCGTGGCCGGGGAAAGCCCGGAGCGGGCAGGGCGCAAGTACCGTATCCGCCTGGCCGCACCCACCGGCAAGGCCGCCGCCCGGCTGAACGAATCCATTGGCGGTGCGGTCAGCAAGCTGCCACTGGCCGACCTGCCCGGCTCCGTGCAACTGGAGGACATTCCCACCAAGGTCACCACCCTGCACCGGCTACTCGGTAGCCGGCCAGACACCCGCCAGTTCCGACATCACCGAGACAATCCGTTGCTGGTGGATATCCTGGTCATCGATGAGGCCTCCATGGTGGATGTCGACCTGATGGCCTCGGTATTCGATGCCCTGCCCGCCAGCGCTCAGCTGATCCTGCTGGGCGACAAGGACCAGCTGGCCTCAGTGGACGCCGGTGCGGTGCTGGGGGAACTTTGCCAACGGGCCCTGGACGCCCACTACACGCCGGATACTGCCCGTTGGCTGGCTGCCATCACCGGCGCGCAGGTGCCGGATAGCCTTGTGGATAACTCCGGCCAGCCACTCGACCAGGCGGTGGCGATGTTGCGCAAGAGCTACCGCTTCGGACAGGACAGTGGTATCCGTCAACTGGCAGAAGCCGTAAACACCAGCGAGCTCACCAGCCAGGTACTGGGTCATATCCGGGACGCCGGGTTTGATGATGTAATCTGGCTGAACGGCCAAACACCAAAACCCGATCCGGATCAGACACTTGAGCTGATCTGCCACCACGCCATCACCGGCTCACCGGAGGCTTTCCGAAACGCCGGCCAGGGCCGGGTGGTGAATGGCCAGGCGCTGCCAACACCGGTAGGCTATAGCCATTATCTGGAAGTTATCCACAGCTGTGATTTGACCGCCGACAGTCCCCGGGAAGCCTGGGATGCCCACGCCGCTGAGGTGTTGGAAGCCTTCAACGATTTCCAGGTGCTGTGTGCGTTACGCAAAGGCCCCTGGGGCGTGGAGGGCTTGAACCAGCGTATCGCCCAGAAGCTGCTGGCTGAAAAACTGATCGACAAAACCGACGGCTGGTACGCCGGCCGGCCGGTGCTGGTCACCGGCAACGACTACAACCTCGGCCTGATGAACGGGGATATCGGCCTCACCTTCAGTGTACCCTGGGATAAGACCGAAACCGGCGGGCCAAAAGCGACCCTTCGGGTAGCCTTCCCGAGCAGTGACAGCACCGGCGGCATTCGCTGGATTTCCCCCAGCCGTTTGCAGCAGCTGGAAACGGTATACGCCATGACGGTGCATAAGTCCCAGGGTTCCGAATTCAACCACACCTGTCTGGTGCTGCCGGATCGCCTCAGCCCGGTACTGACCAAGGAACTGGTGTACACGGGCATCACCCGGGCCAGGAACTGGTTCAGCCTGATTACCGGCGATGCACAGGTGTTCAAAGACAGCGTAAGCCAACAGGTGGTGCGGGCTTCAGGACTGGCGCTTCGGCTCGGAGAGCAATAATGGCCACGGGCATCAGTTATCCTCAGTCCGATGTTGCTGTTCCCAAAGACGGGCGTAATGACCATCGCGGGCCAGCAACTCGTGATGGCTGCCACTTTCGACAATCCGGCCCCCGTCCATCACCAGAATGCTATTGGCATCGCGAACTGTGGATAACCTGTGGGCAATCACCAGGGTAGTACGCTGGTGGCTGACCTCTTTCAGGGCACCGAGGATGGCCTGTTCGGACAAGGAGTCCAGGGAGGAGGTTGCCTCGTCCAGGATCAGTATTGGCGGGTTCTTCAGGATAACCCGGGCAATGGCCACCCGCTGTTTTTCGCCGCCAGACAACTTGAGGCCGCGCTCGCCGACTTTCGTTTCGTAGCCTTCTGGAAGACTGTGGATAAAGTTTTCCAGATGGGCCATTTTCGCCGCCCGGTACACCTCTTCCTCGGTGGCCTCAGGCCGGCCATAGGCCAGGTTTCGGTAAAGGGTGTCGTTGAACAGCACGGTATCCTGCGGCACCACACCGATGGCCGAACGCAGGCTGTCTTGGGTGACCGATCGGATATCCTGGCCATCAATCCGGATTGCGCCCTTATCGACTTCGTAGAAGCGGAACAGCAACCGGGCGAGGGTAGATTTGCCCGCGCCGCTGGCGCCCACCACCGCCACGGTGTGGCCGGCGGGAATGGTAAAGTTCACATCCTGCAGAATGGGACGGTCGGGCCGGTAGGCGAAGTGGATGTGTTCAAAGCGCACTTCACCGTTATCCACAGCCAACGGCCTGGCATCCGGCGCATCCTGGATTGCCGGCTCATCACCCAACAGCTTGAACAGCCGCTCCACATTCACCAGCGCCTGGCGGATTTCCCGGTAGACAAAGCCCAGAGCATTCAGGGGAATGAACAGCTGGATCAGGTAGGCGTTGATCATGGTGAAATCACCCAGGGTGATTTCACCGCTGGCCACTTCGCCCACCGCCATGGCCATAATGACGATCAGCGCCACGCCGATGATCAATGCCTGGCCAGCGTTCAGGGTGGCCAGCGACAGGCGGTTCTTCAACCGAGCCTTTTCCCACTCATCCAGGTCCTGATCGTAAAGCTCGGCTTCATAACGTTCGTTGTTGAAGTATTTGACGGTTTCGTAGTTGAGCAGGCTGTCGATGGCCCGCGAGTTGGACTGGTTGTCCCGGGCATTGGCTTCCCGCACGAACCTGGTTCGCCACTCGGTGATCCTGATAGAGAACACCACATACACAACCACCGCCACCAGAATGGCGACGACATACCCGACGTTGAACACCACCAGCAGGATGCCCGCCACCAGCAGGATTTCCAGGATGGTAGGCACAATGTTGAACAGGGTGAAGCGCAGCAGAAAGCTGATACCGTTGGTGCCGCGTTCAATATCCCGGGCCAGGCCACCGGTTTTACGGTCCAGATGAAATCCCAGTTCCCTCTGGTGCAGGTGTTCAAACACCCGCAGAGAGACCCGCCGCATAGCCCGCTCCGCGACCCGCGCAAACACGGCATCCCGCAATTCGCTGAACAGGGTGGCACCAAAACGCAGGCTACCGTAGGCCACCACCAGCACAACCGGGATCCACAGCAGCATGTCGGCACCGCGGTTCTGGTCCAGGTAGTCGACAATGTATTTCAGTGCCACCGGGGTGGCGACGGTGGCCAGCTTTGCCAAGACCAGCATCGCCATAGCCAACACGACCCGCCCCCTGAATTCCAGAAGATACGGCCACAGCCCGGAAATAATCGACCAGTCGGGCTTATGATCGGCGGGGTAGTCGTTGTCGGCGTAGGCTCTCAATGCAATATCCTTGAACTTTTGGAGATGTCGAGCGCCCGAGATGGGGAGCCTTTCCGGGACACGCTGTAAATACATCCCTGTACGCTCGACAAAAGCCATCCCTGGCTTTTGACGGTCCCGGAAAGGCTCCCCATCCCGTGCACTCTTGCTAACAGCTATGATACGTCTTCATCTGAGGACAAATCGTAAAAGAAACGGCTTAATTAAACTTTGATCGATCAGGAGAGTGACCATCAGCCCCAATCATCGTAAAGCTCTAAGACTTGTCATCGAGTTTATCAGTCCCTATCGACGCGCGGTTGTAGGGGCACTGGTGGCACTGGTTATTACCGCCGGCATCACCCTTGGTCTGGGCCAGGGCCTGCGCATTCTGGTAGATCAGGGCCTGGCCACTCAGTCTCCGGAAAACCTCGCCAAAGCTATCGGCCTGTTTTTCGTGCTGGTACTCGGCCTGGCCTTTGGTTCGTTTGCCCGATTCTACCTGGTGTCCTGGATTGGCGAACGGGTGGTGGCAGATATTCGCAAACGGGTATTCAATCACTTGATCGATCTCACGCCCAGCTTCTTTGAACAGAACCGGGCCCTGGAGATTCAGTCCCGGTTTACGGCTGACACCACCGTACTGCAATCGGTGATTGGCTCCACCGTCTCCATCGCCCTGCGCAACACGCTGATGCTTATCGGCGGGCTGATTCTTCTGTTTGTCACCAACGCCAAGCTGGCCAGCATCATCCTGCTGGGATTTCCGCTGGTGATTGCGCCGATCCTGTTTTACGGCCGCCGGGTGCGGGCGCTGTCCCGACTGAGTCAGGACCGGGTGGCGGATGTTGGCAGTTATGTCGGGGAGAATCTCAGCCAGATCAAAACCGTACAGGCCTTCAATCATCAGCCTCACGACCGCCGCTATTTCGCCGAGGTTTCTGAAAAAGCCTTCGATATTGCCCGGCAACGGATTCGGCAGCGCGCCTGGCTGACCACATTGGCGATTTCCCTGGTGATGGGCGCCGTCGGTATTGTCATCTGGATTGGCGGGCTGGATGTGATTCATGGCCGAATCTCACCGGGTGAGCTGGCAGCCTTTGTGTTCTACAGCCTGCTGGTGGGGGTCGCGGCTGGAGCCATCAGTGAGGTGATTGGCGAATTGCAGCGCGCCGCCGGTTCCGCAGCTCGCCTGTTTGAGCTGCTGCAGACCGAGCCGGAGCGGCGTCCCGAGACAGGAACGGACCGGCTTCCGGGCACAGTGACCGGTGCAATTACTCTGGATAACCTGAGCTTCAGCTACAGCGGGCGCACGGAACGGCCAGCGCTTGCCAGGGTCTCTCTGGAAATCCAGCCGGGTGAAACCCTTGCCCTGGTCGGACCGTCCGGTGCCGGTAAATCCACGTTGTTTGATCTGCTACTGGGTTTCTATCCGCTACAGGACGGTTCTATCCGGTTGGAGGGCATAGACACCGCCAAGGTTCCACTGGCTGACCTGCGACGGTGTTTCGCTCTGGTGCCGCAGAATCCCGCCCTGTTTCATGGCACTGTCGCCGATAATCTGCGCTACGCCCGGCCCGAGGCCAATCAGGCTGAGATCGAGCAGGCCGCCCGTATTGCCCACGCCCACGAATTTATTCAGGCCCTGCCACAGGGTTACGACACGCCCCTGGGTGATGCCGGCCAGGGCCTTTCCGGTGGCCAGAAACAACGACTGGCGATTGCCCGTGCGCTGTTGGCCGACGCTCCGATTCTGCTGCTTGATGAAGCCACCAGCGCCCTGGATGCGGAAAGCGAGCACCTGATTCAGCGGGCCATGCCGGCGCTCACGGAGGGCCGGACTACCCTGGTGATTGCTCACCGGCTGGCAACGGTGCGGGATGCCGACAGGATCGCGGTATTTGACGAAGGCCGACTGCTGGCAGTGGGCAGTCACGACCAGTTGATCCGCGATAACCCGCTGTACCGGCGCCTGGCCAGCCTGCAATTCCGGGACACGGGGAGCCAGACAGAACACTGAGTGCCCCGTTGGTCGGTTTGTGTGTTGGGTGCGTACTCCCTACACTGGTACTAGAAATTCCTAATCCTGACACAGGGAGACACGCAAAGTGAGCAACAAAGAATTGCAGGCACTCAAAGAGCGATACGTCGCCGCGGGCGCAGCAAGCCCCAATGATCAATTTGCAGATCACGCCCTGAACGCAGAGGTCTGGGACGCAGATGGCAAACGCATGATCGATTTCGCCGGCGGTATCGGCGTATTGAACATCGGCCATCGACATCCCAAGGTGGTTGAGGCCGTCAAGGCGCAGCTCGACAAACTGATGCACACCTGCCAGACGGTGATGCCCTACGAGGGCTACGTGAAGCTGGCCCAGAAACTGAGCGAAGTGGTGCCGGTAAAAGGCCACGGCAAGGTCATGCTGGCCAACTCCGGCGCCGAGGCATTGGAAAACGCGGTCAAGATTGCCCGCGCAGCCACCGGCAAAAACAACGTTATCTGTTTTGACGGCGGTTACCACGGCCGCACCTTCTTCACCATGGCCATGAACGGCAAGGCCGCCCCTTACCAGACCTCCTTCGGGCCCATGCCCGGCCTGGTCTACCGAGCGCCTTATCCGGTGCCTTACCATGGCATTTCCGAAGAAGAGTCCCTGCGTGGCCTGGCGATGGCCATGAAGGCCGACTCCCCGGCCCATGAGACCGCCGCCATCGTATTGGAACCGGTTCTGGGTGAGGGTGGTTTCTACCCGGCACCGCCAAGTTTCCTGAAAGCCATCCGCAAGATCTGCGATGAAAACGACATCATGATGATCGTGGATGAAGTGCAAAGTGGCTTTGGCCGCACCGGCAAGCTGTTCGCCATCGAACACAGTGGTATTGAGCCGGACATTATGACCATGGCCAAATCCATGGCCGATGGCATGCCCATCTCGGCCATCGTCGGCACGGACAAGGTGATGGACTCCTCCGGCCCGAACTCCCTGGGCGGTACCTACACCGGCAGCCCCACCGCGTGCGCCGCCGCCCTGGCGGTGTTCGATGTCATCAAGGAAGAAGATATCCTTGGCAGGAGCCAGCGCCTGGGCGAGAAACTCAGAACCCGGTTCGACCAATGGCAGGAGCAGTTCACCCATGTGGACAACGCTCGCAATCTGGGCCCCATGGCGGCCTTTGAGCTGGTGGAAAGCAAGGATAATCACAAGCCCATGCCAGAACTGGCCGGGGCCATTACCAAGAAGGCAAAGGAGAAAGGACTGATCCTGCTGAGTTGCGGTATGCACGGCAACACACTGCGGTTCCTGATGCCGGTGACCATCGAAGACGAAGTGCTGGAAGAAGGGCTGAATATTGTTGAGGAATGCCTGAAGGAAGTGGGCGCCTGAACCAGGCGGTTACGTCTGACTTCCTATTCGTCGTATACTGCCGGAAGCTCTTTCCGGCAGTGCCCTCCTCGGGTTCTGCCGTTGATTCACCGATCAGGCGGTAACCATGACGTCCCAGAGTAATTCTCCCACTCCCGACCACCAACCCAGACCCTGGATCGACCTGCTGGTCAGTATCATCATTCCCTCGGTGATTCTGATGAAGTTCAGTGGTGACGAACACCTCGGCAGCGTCAATGCGCTGATCATCGGCCTGGCGTTTCCCCTGGGCTGGGGCCTGTTCGAGCTGGTCCGCTACCACAAGAAAAACTTCATCGCCTTGCTGGGCCTGATCAGTGTCGGCCTCACCGGCGGCATTGGTTTACTGGAACTGGATGCCGGCTGGCTCGCCATCAAGGAAGCGGCCGTGCCCGCCGTCATTGGTCTGGCGGTACTGGTGTCTACGCGCACCAGGTACCCCCTGGTTCGTACTCTGCTTTATAACCCGAATGTGCTGGACGTGGACAAGATTCAGGCCTCACTGGAAGAAAAGAGCTGCGTGGAGGAGTTTGAAGGGCGCCTACTTAAGGCCAGCTATTTCTTTGCCGGCACCTTCCTGTTCTCGTCCATCATGAATTATGTGCTGGCGAAATGGATTGTGGTGAGCCCTTCGGGCACCCAGGCCTTCAATGAGGAACTGGGCCGCATGACCCTGGTGAGCTATCCGATGATTGCCATCCCCTCCATGGTGATGATGATGCTGATTTTCTATTATCTCTGGCGCACCATCCGGCGCCTGACGGGGTATACCCTGGAAGAGGTGATGGCGCCACACCTGATTGAAAAGGAAAAAGAAAAGGAGCGGAAGAGGGCAGAGTCCGGCTCCTCCAAATAGGTTATTACAACACCGGTTTCCGGGTTCCCCGGACACCCATAAAAAAAGGTGGCATCCACAAGGAGCCACCGTTTTTTATTGCCAACAAGGTTTGTCTGATCAGATATCCAGGTTGGTTACTTCCAGCGCGTTGCTCTGGATGAAGTCCCGCCGTGGCTCCACATCATCCCCCATCAGTGTGGTGAAGATCTGGTCGGCAGCAATCGCATCCTCAATGGTAACCTTCATCATCCGGCGGGTTTCCGGATCCATGGTGGTTTCCCAGAGCTGATCCGGGTTCATTTCACCCAGACCCTTGTATCGCTGGATGTTCAGGCCACGCTGGGCTTCCTTCATCAGCCACTCCAGGGCGCCCTCAAAGGACAGCACAGACTGCTTGCGCTCGCCACGCTGGATGTAGGCGCCATCCTCGATCAGCCCCTCCAGGGTCTCGCCCAGGCGCGCAATGGCACCGTACGAAGAAGACTCAAAGAAGTCATGACTGAACACATGCTCATGGGGAATGCCATGCACAAAGATGGTGACCTTGGGCAGGTACAGGCCCCGTTCCTCATCGCGAGTCACAGAGAAGGTGTACTTGGTACCGGTTCGGGTATCCAGATCAAGACCTTCACCCAGGCGCGCCACCCAGCGGGCCACTTCGGTCTCGTCCCTCAGGTGTTCCGGCTTGAGCGCGCTGTTGTAGACCATCTGTTGCAGTACCTTGGCCGGATAGGCCCGGGACAGGCGATCGATCATCGCCATCACTGCCTGATAGTCCTTCACCATGGTTTCCAGCGCGGAATCCTTGATGGCCGGTGCTTCCGGGTTTACATACAGCTGGGCGCCTTCCAGAGCCGTCTGGGTCAGATAGGCTTCTTTCGCCTTCTCGTCCTTCAGGTATTGCTCCTGTTTGCCACGTTTGACCTTGTACAGCGGCGGCATGGCGATGAATACATGGCCGCGCTCGATGATTTCCCGCATCTGGCGGAACAGGAAGGTCAGCAGCAGAGTACGGATGTGAGAACCGTCCACATCGGCATCGGTCATGATGATGATGGAGTGATAACGGAGTTTGTCCGGGTTGAATTCTTCCCGGCCGATGCCACAACCCAGCGCGGTGATCAGGGTGCCGACCTCGGCAGAGGACAGCATCTTGTCAAAGCGGGCTTTCTCGACGTTCAGGATCTTACCTTTCAGGGGCAGGATGGCCTGGGTCTTACGATCACGGCCCTGCTTGGCACTACCACCCGCAGAATCACCCTCCACAATGAACAGTTCGGAGAGGGCAGGGTCTTTTTCCTGGCAGTCCGCCAGCTTGCCGGGCAGGCCGGCAATGTCCAGGGCGCCCTTACGGCGGGTCATATCCCGTGCCTTACGGGCTGCTTCCCGGGCACGGGCCGCTTCGATCATCTTGTTAACGATCTGCTTGGCTTCGTTGGGTTGCTCCTGCAGGTACTCCGCAAAGCTCTGATACAGTTCCTGCTCCACCGCCGTCTTCACTTCCGAGGACACCAGCTTGTCCTTGGTCTGGGAGGAGAACTTGGGATCGGGCACTTTCACACTGATGATAGCGGTCAGGCCTTCCCGGGCATCATCACCGGAGGTCGCTACCTTGGCTTTCTTGCCCAGGCCTTCATGATCAATGTAGTTGTTCAGAGAGCGGGTCAGTGCTGCCCGGAAACCGGCCAGGTGAGTACCACCATCCCGCTGGGGAATATTGTTGGTGAAGCAGTAGATGTTTTCCTGGAAGGCATCGTTCCACTGCATGGCCACTTCAACCGCAATGCCATCTTCCCGCTCACGGTTGAAATGGAAGACACGATTGATGGCTGTCTTGTTGGTATTCAGGTGCTCAACAAAGGCCCGCAGACCACCTTCATATTCAAAAATCTCCTCCTTGCCTGAACGCTCATCCGTCAGGCGGATACGCACACCACTGTTCAGGAAAGCGAGTTCCCGCAGGCGCTTGGCCAGGATGTCGTAATGGAACTGGATATGAGTGAAGGTTTCCGGAGAGGGAATAAAGTGAACCTTGGTACCGGAGGCATCGGTTTCACCGACTTCGCCCAGGGGCGCATTAGGTACACCGTGGGTGTAGCTCTGCTCATAGACCTTGCCATCCCGGCGGATGGTGAGGGTCAGCGAGGAAGACAGGGCGTTGACCACAGACACACCCACACCGTGCAGACCGCCGGAGACCTTGTAGGAGTTGTCGTCGAACTTACCGCCGGCGTGCAACACAGTCATGATGACTTCGGCGGCCGAAACACCTTCCTCTTCATGCAGATCGACCGGGATACCGCGACCATTGTCTTTTACGGTAATGGATTCGTCCGGGTGGATGATGATGCCGATTTCAGAACAGTAACCAGCCAGAGCCTCATCGATGGAGTTATCCACCAACTCAAAGACCATGTGATGCAGGCCGGTGCCATCGTCGGTATCACCGATGTACATACCGGGCCGTTTACGCACCGCGTCGAGTCCTTTGAGGACTTTGATACTGGAGGAATTGTAGTTCGATTCACTCATTAAAAGAGACTCCTGGAGGTGAGCCCAGCCCTGGCGACAGACACGATCATTCGCGAACCCGCCCGGCTCAGCTATTCTTCCGTCAATTGTCCATGTTCCACGTGGAACATTCTGTATTCAGGTGTATCCCCATCGTGCCACAACGTGTCCGGTTCCGGATGCTCAATGGAGGTGATAAACACCTGACAACGCAGTTCCTGTAAGTTGCGAGCCAGCATAACGCGATGACGAACATCCAATTCGGCGTTGATATCGTCCAACAGAAACGTCACCTGTTTGCCAAGATCACTCAACACCTTGCCCTGAGCAATCTTCATCAGGATCACCAGTGTCTTTTGCTGCCCCCGCGAGAACGTTTCCGCCACCGGACGACCACCAAACTTCAGACGGATATCCGCCCGGTTCGGGCCGTACAAGGTGTGGCCCATCCGACGTTCCTGTTCGCGATGGTTGACCAATACTTCGGTCAACGCTGTGCTTCGATCCCAGCCCGGATAAAAGTCCATCTTCAGACCTTCCACCCAGGGCGCATCCAGCTCCGCCAACACCGATTCAAAAGCGATCTTGAAGCGTTGGAAAACGGTTTCCCGGATGTCACTCAACGACTCCGCCAAGGCGCCGTACTGGGAATCCCAGACCCGCATCAACGATTCGTCCAGTCTACCATTTCTCAGCATTTGATTCCGCTGTGACGTGACTCTCTGAACCTGTTGCCACAGGGAAGAAAAGGAAGGTTCCACGTGGAACACTAACCAATCCAGAAACTGCCGACGCTTACCCGGGCCACCAGCAACAATGTCGAATACCCCGGGATCAATGACCGAGACCGGCAGATGCATCGCCAGAAACGAAAGACTGCGAACCGCCTCACCATCTACCCGCAACTGGGTTTCCTTGAGGCTGACATCCCGGGAAATACCAATTCTGTGCTCAACCTTCTCTGAAGACTCTTGCGCCAAAAGACCTGAATCCAGTGCCCCGAAGACAGTCAGTTTCGATTGCCCGTGGGCCACCACTGCCTGATGCCGGCTGACCCGAAACGACCGACCAAGACCCAGATAGCCAATCGCTTCCAGAATACTGGTTTTACCGCTGCCATTGGCGCCATAAAGAAGATTGAAGGACGGTGAAAATTCTACAGGCGCAGATAACAGGTTTCGGAAGTGCTGTGTCTGGAGTTTGACTAGCGCCATAGGTTAACGGAGTGCTCAGGCTGAAAATTCGGACGACCAAAACGAGAAAGGGCGATACCGTTTCCGATATCGCCCTAGTGTACTAGAAACCCCGGTAGACCGGTTAATGAAGCATGGTTAGCCGTTCGTCCATGAACACATCCATTTCCGGCGCCAGGATGTGAACATAGCGGTCAAAATACAAGAACTGCTTGAGCAGCAAGGCGAATTCACGGGGGAAATGCAAACCGTGACTTTCGCCAACCTTTACCATGTCCATCAGGATATTATTCACGTCGTCCTCGGCCCGTTCCACTTCATAGGGCACATCATCCGGCACCATACGATCCATCTGACGATACAGACGCTGAAGATCCGCAGACAGATCGTCCACCCGCACGGTGTGCCGGGTGACGCCAATCCGGATCATGGCGTCGGCCATACCATCAAAATTGCCCACCATAATCGCGGAAATGAAATCACTCACGGCCTGCCAGGTATCCGGTCTGATACGCCCGACAATGCCGAAATCGATAAAACCAACCCGACCATCCTCAAGCACCATCAGGTTACCGGCATGAACGTCTGCGTGAAAAAACTCGCATTGGGTCAGGCTGGCAAACCAGGTGTTCATGGCGGTTATCAATGTCCGCTCCGGATCACGGGAAAAGCCTCGAATACTCTCAAGATCCGTTAATGGGACCCCGCGGAAACGTTCCATGGTCAGAATCCGGCGAGTACTGCAATGCTCGTACACCCGCGGCACGGTCGCATCTTCATTGTGAGTATTCTGCAAAAACTCCCGGAAGACTTTCAGGTTGTTGGCCTCTTTGATGAAATCGCATTCTTCCATCATGGTTTTCTGGATTTCATCAACAATGCCGGACATGGAGGTCCAGGACAGTTTCGGGGCCAGCGTCTCAAGCATTCGGGCAGACAGGTAAAGGAAGTTGAGGTCCGTCAGCAGAATGTTTTCCACACCCGGCTTCTGAACCTTGATCACCACTTCCTCACCCGTTACCAGGCGAGCAGCATGAACCTGGGCAATGGATGCCGAAGCCAGTGCGACCGGATCAATTTCCGAATACACCTGATCAATAGGGCGACCAAGCTCGTCCCGGATGATCTTCTTGATTACGCTGAAGGGAAGGCTCGGGGTCTTGTCGAGGCAGAACTGGAACTCCTCCACATATTCCTTCGGGAAAAAGGTCGGCGAGCTGGCAATAAATTGTCCCAATTTGATGTAGGTTGCGCCCAGGCTTTCGAAGGTCTGCCTTAACAATTTCGGGGCAGGGGGCCGATCGCCCCGAACCCAGTTTACCCCGGTGCGGCCAAGCACAGACAGGGTCTGACCGATCCTGAACGCGCCTTTGATTCCATTCGTTACAGCACCCATAGAGCCCTCCAAACCTGATTACAGTCGCATCGGCATGACAACATACAGGCAGCGGTTGTCGTTCTGAGCCTCAATCAGCGCGCTGCTGTTGGGATTCGACAACGTAATCTTCACCTGGTCATCATCCAGTGCATTCATGACATCTACCAGATAGCCTACATTAAACCCGATCTGCAGTGATTCGCCCTGATACTCCACCGGCAACGCATCTTCAGCCTGTTCCTGATCAGGGTTATTGGCGAACACCTGCAACTGGTTGGGAGAAAGGTTCAGGCGCACACCACGGATGTTCTCGTGCGACAGAATGCCCGCCCGCTGCAGGGTACTTTTCAGCGTTGAACGATCCGCCAGTACGGTTTTGTCACCGCCTCGCGGGATCACCCGGTTGTAATCCGGGAACTTTCCTTCAATCAACTTGGAGGTAAAGGTATAGCTGCCCACCGTCGCCCGCAGATGATTGTCACCGATGACCAGCGTAACCGGCGATTCTTCATCATCCAGAAGCCGGGCCAGTTCCAGTACACCTTTACGAGGCACAATAACCTGCCGCAACTCTGGACACCCGGTATCCAGATCGAACTGGGCCATGGCCAGACGATGACCATCGGTAGCCACAACCCGGGCATGATTCACATCCACTTCCAGCAACAACCCGTTCAGGTAATAACGCACATCCTGCTGGGCCATGGCGAACGCAGTGGCATCCAGCATGCGACCGAGCTCTTTCTGTGGCAATGCCAGACGGAAGCTTTCCGGCTCATCTTCGACATTGGGAAAGTGCTCCGCCGGCAGCGTCGACAGGGTGAAGTGGGAATTTCCGGCGCGCAGATGCAGACGATCGCCTTCCAGTGCCAGATCGATAGGCGCCTCATCCCCCAGGGCCCGACAGATATCCGCCAACTTCCGCGCCGGAACCGTGATACGACCAGGCTGATCCACATGGACTGGTGCTACCCGAGCCACCAGCTCCACTTCCATATTGGTACCGGTCAGTGTCAGCATATTGTCTTCCGCTTCCAGCAGGACGTTGGACAACACCGGCATGGTCTGTTTCTTTTCCACAACGCCCGCGATGCTTTGCAGCGGGGTGATCAGTGATTCACGGCTGATGGTCAGTTTCATGGCACTCGGCTTCAGTTATCGGAAGTGAATGTATGTGTTGTTCGTACGGGCCACCTTCAATCAGGTGGTCAGCAATCTCATAAAATTCTGATAATCCTCACGGATACCGGGATCGGTTTCCTGCAATTCAACAATCTTTTTACAGGCATGCAGAACGGTGGTGTGGTCACGCCCACCGAACGCGTCGCCAATCTCCGGCAGGCTATGGTTGGTCAGTTCCTTGGCCAGGGACATAGCCACCTGGCGCGGCCGGGTGACTGTGCGAGTGCGGCGTTTGGACAGCAGATCCGCCACCTTGATCTTGTAGTACTCAGCCACCGTTCGCTGGATATTATCGATGCTCACCTGCTTTTCATGCAGGGCCAGGAGATCCTTGAGGCTCTCACGGATAAACGGCGGGGTAATCTCCGAGCCAGTGAAGTGAGCATTCGCTATCACCAGACGCAGCGCCCCTTCAAGCTCACGAACGTTTGATCGGATTTTCTGTGCAATAAAGAACGCGGCCTCGCTGCTGAGTTTCACATTGGCCTGTTCCGCCTTCTTCATCAGGATCGCCACCCGTGTTTCCAGTTCCGGAGGCTCGACCATCACCGTCAGGCCCCAGCCAAAGCGGGATTTCAGCCGCTCCTCCATATCAGAGATTTCTTTCGGGAAACGGTCACAGGTCACGATCACCTGCTGGCCACCTTCAAGCAGCGCATTAAAGGTGTGGAAAAACTCTTCCTGAGAGCGTTCCTTGCGGGCAAAAAACTGGATATCGTCAATCAGCAGCGCATCCACCGACCGGTAATAGCGTTTGAACTCATTGATGGCGTTCAGCTGCAGTGCCTTGACCATGTCGGCCACAAACCGTTCCGAACGCAGATAGGCTACCTTCGCGCGCGGGTTGCGACGCACAATCTCATTGCCAATGGCATGCATCAGGTGGGTTTTACCCAGGCCCACACCGCCATAGAGAAACAGCGGGTTGTAGGCACCACCGGGGTTTTCTGCCACCTGCATGGAGGCAGCCCGGGCCAGCTGGTTCGATTTACCCTCGACAAAGGTATCGAAGGTAAAGGTTTCGTTAAGAAAACTCTGGTGTTTGATATCACCTTCTACCTGCACCGGACGGCGCTCGGCCTGGGCCTTGGGTGCCGGCGCAGACATCGCTCTTGGTGCTGAGTCCGCAACAGTAGCCGCAACACTTCTTTCTTCTTCCGTAACGGTCTGCTCGGTTTCTTCCGAGACCCGGACCGGCGGCGCCACTTCGGAGCGAACCACCGGATCTGTGGGCTTGGGCGCAGAGCCCACTTTCATCATGACTCGTGGCGCCTGACCACCATTCAGATCCTTCAATACTTCTTCTATACGGCGGAGGTATTTTTCGTTGACCCAGTCCATCACAAACCGGTTCGGGGCAAACAGCATGAGCTGCCCTTCCCGGTGATCAGACTGAAGGGGCCTCAACCAGGTATTGAACTGCTGTGCGGGAAACTCATCCCGGAGTACTTCAAGACATTGATGCCACATACTGTTCGGCACGACCGCCTGCTCCCGAAAACCTGACTGATAAGGCACCGTTAAACCAACGCCAACCGGTGCCTGAAGTGACCGGAGATTCTAACCTGCACGAGCCTTCAGTAAAAGGCCGGAAACCTTTGTCATAAACACCCTGTGGAAACTTTTCTTCATATTTTTCAGATTGTTTCAGACATATCTACAGCCTTGTGTACAGAAAATGCCTGAAAAAAAGTTATTCACAGGAGCTTGTGCAAAGCCGGGGTTCAGTCCTGTGGGAAAGATCTTGACGGATACTTGCATAACTCGGTTCACCATCACCTATCCCACTTGTGCACAATCCGTGATGACGAAATCCACAGGGCTCACGGGTATCTGTCACAAGCTTTGTCATGGCATTAATCTCATGATTATTCAGATTAAATTTCTCTTATCCACAGAAATCAAGGTGCCTAATAACAGTAATAAATATCTTTGAAAGAATTTTAAAAAGACCTTACAGATTCTATTACTCGCCATGTCGGTTAGTACCCATGCCAGAATCTTGCCTGACCAAACTATAACCATTGAACTTGCACCGGTATTTGACTAGAATGCCGCTCCTGTTTTGGCTGTCTATTTTCCAGCCAGTGATCAATGTCCATCGACGATTTGTGAGAACATCACCATGAAAAGAACATTCCAACCGAGCGTCCTGAAGCGCAAGCGCGTTCACGGTTTCCGTGCCCGTATGGCGACAGCCAATGGTCGCAAGGTACTGTCTCGTCGCCGTGCCAAGGGCCGTGCACGCCTGTCTGCGTAATCTGAAGCCTGCCTCATGAAGGCCTTGACGTTTCCGAAGTCTCACAGGCTGTTGAAACCTTCGGATTACAGCAGGGTCTTCAATGACGTAACGCTGAAAGTTCCGCACAGGAATTTTCTGATCCTGGCCTCTGCCAACTCATTGGGACACGCCAGGGTCGGATTGATCTTCTCCAAGAAGAATCTTCGGCTCGCCGTTCAGAGAAACCGGATCAAGCGTCAGGTAAGGGAAACCTTCCGGCTCCAACCAGATCTGCCAGGCCTTGATATCATTGTGCTCGGCCGCCAGGGGCTGGATCGGCTGGATAACGATACGGTCCGTTCCTCACTGAATGATCTTTGGCATCGGGTAAAGAAAAAATACCGGCAGTCCACGCCTGATCAATCCGTCGGCAATCCCAGAGGTACGGAGTAATGCGTCAACTCCTGCTCTTGCCCATCCGGTTCTACCAGTATGCCATCAGTCCGATGATGGCCAGCCATTGCCGTCATTACCCTACCTGTTCACAATACGCCCTCGAGGCCATCCAACATCACGGACCTCTGAAAGGCGGTTACCTGGCAACAGCCCGGCTACTCAGGTGTCATCCCTGGGCAGAAGGCGGTTATGATCCGGTACCGGGAACGGAACTGAATACGGCGCCTCGCTCCGGCCAGGCCTGCAATCCGACAGAAAGCACTCATTCCACTACTCAGACCAGACACTAAGTTTATGGATATTCAACGCATCGTTTTGTTTGCCGGCCTCGCCATTGTCAGTTACCTGATGGTACTTGCCTGGAACGAGGATTATCACCAGCCTCAAACAGAACAGGTTGCCGAGGCGCAATCTCCCTCAGACAGCAGTGCTACCAACAACACCGATGACATGATCCTGCCTGAGGATAACAACGCAGGCGGTGAAGAGTTTGCAACGCCAGAGACCGGCTCACTCGCGACAACCTCCGCCAGCAGCGATCAGGATCTGGCAGATCGTTTCATTACCGTGACCACGGATGTTTACGAGCTGAAGATCGACCGCGTAGGCGGTAATGTGGTTGACAGTTCCCTGTTACAATACGACGAGTCTCTGGACAGCGAACAGCCACTGAAACTGCTGACCAATACCAGTACCCGCACCTATCTCCTGGAAAGTGGCCTGATCGGTCGCGATGGCCCGGATGGCAGCCAGGCCGGTGACGCTCCTGTATTTCAGGCAGAAACCGGCAGTTACCAGCTGGCGGAAGGGGAAGATGAACTGACCATCGACCTGGTGTACACCACTGACAGCGGTGTAGCCATCACCAAACGCTATCATCTGTCCCGCAACAGCTATCAGATTGATGTCAGCTACCTGATCGATAACCGTTCAGAAAGCCCATGGCAAGGTAACTTCACCGGCAAGATCGTACGCGATCAGGCGCCAGATCCGACCTCCCAGGCCAGCATGGGAATCCGGGCTTATCTGGGCATGGTGATCAGTACCCCGGAAGATCCGTATGAGAAGTACGATTTCGAGGATCTGTCAGAGAAGCGCGTCAATCAGTCCGTCACCAATGGCTGGCTGGCCTTCCTGCAGCATTACTACCTGACCGCATGGGTCCCCGAGCGGGATCAGAAAGCCCAGTTCCAGACCACCCGACGGGGCGATCTCCATGTCATGGGCTTTGTTTATCCTGCGACGACGGTAGCACCGGGTGAGACCGCAGAAGTGGGCGCCACTGCTTATGTCGGTCCCAAGATCATTGATCGGCTGGAAGCTCTGGCTCCGAACCTGGATCGCACCGTTGATTTCGGCTGGCTGTTCTTCATTTCCCTGCCGCTGTTCTACATTCTTGAATGGTTCTATGGCCTCGTCGGTAACTGGGGTGTCGCTATCATCCTGCTGACGGTGTTGGTAAAAGCGGTGTTCTTCCACCTCTCCGCCACCAGCTATCGCTCCATGGCGAAAATGCGCGCGGTTGCTCCGCAACTGACCCGGCTGAAAGAGCTCTATGGCGACGATCGCCAGCGCATGTCCCAGGAAATGATGGCGCTGTACAAGCGCGAGAAAATCAATCCGCTCGGGGGCTGTCTGCCAATCCTGGTGCAGATGCCGGTGTTCATCTCACTTTACTGGGTACTGTTTGAAAGTGTCCAGTTGCGTCATGCGCCGTTCATGCTGTGGATTCAGGATCTGTCCCAGATGGACCCGTACTTCATCCTGCCGATCCTGATGGGCGCCAGCATGTTCATCCAGATGAGCCTGAACCCGACGCCCCCGGACCCCATGCAGGCCAAGATCATGAAGCTGATGCCGCTGATCTTCACCGTGTTCTTCCTGTGGTTCCCGGCTGGTCTGGTTCTGTACTGGCTGGTGAACAACATTCTTTCGATCTCCCAGCAGTGGTACATTACCCGCAAGATCGAAGCGGAAACGGCAGGCAAGAAGTACTGATTCAACAGTGCTTCTGACCTGACAAAGGCTCCCTTGTGGAGCCTTTGTCATTTCTATTTCAGGAAAACCAAGATGCAGCCAGCGACTGACACCATTGCCGCCATCGCCACTGCCCCGGGCCAGGCCGGGGTGGGGATTGTCCGGGTGTCCGGACCCAGAGCCATGGCCATTGCCCGCACCATGCTGGGCTTTGAGCCAAAACCCCGGTACGCCCATTACGGCCCGTTCCGGGATCGGCAGGGAGAGCTCATTGATGAGGGCATCGGTCTGTACTTTCCCAACCCGCATTCCTTTACCGGCGAAGATGTGTTCGAGCTTCAGGGCCATGGGGGTACGGTGATCCTGGATATCCTGTTGCGGGAAGTCTGCAGCCTGGGCGCCCGGCTGGCCCGGCCCGGTGAATTTTCCGAAAGAGCGTTTCTCAATGACAAGCTGGACCTGGCTCAGGCTGAGGCCATTGCAGATCTGATTGAAAGCAGCTCGGAACAGGCGGCCCGCTGTGCCGTGCGTTCCATGCAGGGGGTGTTCTCCAAACGTGTGGATAACCTGGTGGAGGCCATCACCCATCTGCGCATCTACGTGGAAGCGGCCATCGATTTTCCGGAGGAAGAGATCGATTTCCTGGCCGATGGCAAAGTTGCTTCTGACTTGCAGGGCCTGCTGGAGCAGGTGCAGCAGATTCTCGGTGAAGCCCAACAAGGCACCATTCTGCGGGACGGCATGAAAGTGGTTATTGCCGGCCGGCCCAATGCCGGCAAATCCAGCCTGCTGAACGCCCTCGCGGGGCGGGAGGCTGCGATTGTCACCGCCATCGAGGGTACAACCCGGGATGTGTTGCGGGAACATATCCACATCGATGGTATGCCGCTGCACATTATTGATACCGCCGGCCTGCGGGACAGCCCGGACGAAGTGGAACAGATTGGTATTGCCCGGGCCTGGGAAGAAATCCGACAAGCCGATCGTATTTTGCTGATGGTGGATGCCACCACCACCGACAAAACCGAGCCCCATGAAATCTGGCCGGATTTTATTGATCAACTGCCCAGGAGTGCACCGGTGACGGTGATCCGGAACAAGGTGGATCTGTCTGGTGAACCGGTGGGTATCAGCGCCGAGTCGCATCAGACCGCTCCGGTGATTCGTCTGGCAGCAAAAGCTGCGGAGGGCCTGGAGGTTCTGCGTGAGCATCTGAAAGAATGCATCGGCTTTGCCAGCACCACCGAAGGTGGCTTCCTGGCCCGGCGCCGGCACCTGGATGCCCTGGAACGTGCCCGGGATTCCCTGCTGCAAGGACAGACTCAGTTGGAAGGTTACGGCGCCGGTGAATTGCTGGCCGAAGATCTGCGGGCCGCTCAGGATGCCCTGGGGGAAATCACCGGGCATCTGACCCCGGATGAGCTTCTGGGGAAAATATTCAGCAGTTTCTGCATCGGAAAATAATTCAGGACGGAGCCCTCAGCCCGCTCTGGCTCTCGAGTGTTCCCTTACGAAAACAAACAGTTTATCTGTAAAACAACGTTAAAAGCTCGGGTAAACTCCACTACTGTCTCATCGTGCCGCTGCCTGTGCAGCGGACCAAGTCATTCGTGGTAAAGGAGATAACCCGTGCGCAAGTTGGCCTCTCTGTTAGCTGCCACGCTGGTGTTTGCCGGCGTTTCTGTGCCCGCCCTGGGCTCAGACAAACTCTACATCTACACCGAGAACTTTCCTCCGTACAACATGAGTTCCACCGGCCGTGCCTTCGAGCATAACGGCGATGGCATTGATGGACTGTGCACCGAGATGGTGAAAGCGGTGCTGCAGGCGTCCGGGCTGGACTATGTCATCAAGCTCCGGAACTGGGATTACGGCTACAACCGGGCCCTGAACAAAAAGAACCACGGGATCTTCTGCACCACCTATACCGAAAGCCGGGCACCGCAGTTCAAGTGGGTAGGGCCATTGGCGAACAACCTGTGGACCATCTTTGCCCCGGCCGGCACCAACCTGCAGATCGACGATCTGGAAGATACCCGGGGTTTGCTGTATGCCGGCTATCGCGGTGACGTCATGACCGAATACCTGCTGGAGCGCGGCTATAAGGTCTCGGAGATGGAAAGCGACGATCTGAACCCGAAGCGCCTGGAACTGGGACAGGTTGACCTCTGGATTGCGGACCAGCTGGCCGGGCCCTATTTTGCCTCCCAGCAGGATGTGGAAGGGCTGGTTCCGGTGTATTCGTTCAACAAGACCGAACTGTACCTGGCCATGAACATGGAAACGCCGGACGAGGTGATCCAGAAACTGAATCAGGGCCTGGAAACCATCAAGAACAACGGAATCTACGAGGCTATTGAGACCAAGTACGGCCTCTGATCAGAGCTTTGTTCCATTGCAAAAGGGGAAGCCACTGGCTTCCCCTTTTTCGTTATTGGGCCATCGCTTAACCGGTGCGGCGCAGATCCGGTGAACGAACCGGGCGCAGGGCCTCGGTATGGCTGCGATTGCCCAGAAAGTCGGGCCGCGGTTTGTTGCCGCAGAATGGCTGTTCCAGACGGTTTTCCACACTGTTGTAGACGAAGAACAGATTGCTGCGGGGCCAGGGTGACATATTGGCATTGGAGGCATGCAACGTGTTGCACTCGAATATGATCAGAGAGCCCGCTGGCCCGGTAGGCGCCTGGATGCCGTACTGATCGGCCATCTTCTGCAGGTCCTGCTCGTTGGGGACCCCCAGCTCCTGCTTTTTCAGTGAGGACTGGTAGTTGTCCTCGGGCGTGCGGCCGACACAGGGCACAAACGTTTTGTGGGAGCCGGGAATCAGCATCAATGGGCCGTTGAATGGTGTGTTGTCGGTGAGGGCGATGGAAAAGCTGACGGCCCGCATGCGCGGCATACCGTCCTCGGCGTGCCAGGTCTCGAAATCCGAATGCCAGTCAAAGCCCTTGCCGTGGAAACCGGGTTTGAAATTGATGCGTGACTGGTGGATGTAGGCATCACTGCCCAGTAGCTGGTGCACCATATCCAGCAGGCGGGACTCCCGGGTCAGTCGGTCGAAGCGATCAGACAGTTCGTGGATCCCGAAAATAGAGCGGATTTCCTGCTTGCCCGGCTCAGTAATAGTGCCTTCGGAACGCAGGATGCTGTCGTCATTCTCATAGGCTCGCAGGTCGTCCCGGAAACGTTTGACTGTTTCCTGATCCAGAAAGTTGTTGAATACCAGAAAGCCGTCCCGTTCATACCGGGCCAGTTCAGTTTCGCTCAGCGGCCCATTGTGGCGGTCGGTTCCCTGGCTGTGGATAACCGGGTCCTTGCGCTCGAAACTCTCTGCCGGGCGCTCGAGGCGGGTGGGATAAAAGTCGTCAGTACGATTGTCCATTTTCGAACCTCCTTCTTTTATACGCGAGAATGGTGATGTCTCTAAAAGTTGTTAAACCTCAGTGCATTGTGAGAAAAGTGGTAAGGCAGGGGGGAAGTTGAGGTCGTATCAACGGGATTTCAACCCCGGTTTCCGGATGGTCATGAACAGTCAAAAATGTCCCGGGCAGAGCCCGGGACGGGAAAATACCGGAGGTTAACCGGTAAAGGCCATCTCTTCCGGCGCCACCTGCATGAGGTTGCGGGTCGGGCTCAGCATGCTGGTGGCGTGGGCCTGGGCCCGGGGCAGCAAGCGCTCATAATAGAACTCGGCGGTCGCCAGCTTGGTGCGGTAAAAGGCGTCAGATTCAGCGCCGCCGTTTTCCAGTTTATCGCTGGCCACCGCCGCCTGGCGTAGCCACATGTACGCCATGGTCACGTAGCCGCTGTACATCAGGAAGTCGTTGGCGGCGGCGCTGACCACGTCGCGATCCTTGCGTGCTGCCAGCATCACGCGCACGGTCAGCAGGTTCCACTGGGCGGTCAGTTTCAGCAGCTCCACCGCCATCGGCCGCAGTTGTTTGTTGGTCAGGTGCTTGCGGGCAAAATTGGCCACCTTGAGGGTGAATTCCCGCACTGCTCCGCCCTGGGTCATCAGTAAGACCTTGCGCCCGAGCAGGTCCAGGGCCTGGATGCCGGTTGTACCTTCGTACAGGGTGGCAATACGGGTATCCCGGACAATCTGCTCCATACCGTGTTCGCGGATGTAGCCATGACCGCCGAACACCTGCATGCCCAGATTGGTGGCCTCACAGCCCAGCTCGGTCAGGAATCCCTTCAGGATTGGCGTCAGGAAGCCGAGTTTGTCGTCATATTTCTCAACCTTGGCGGTATCGCCTGCGGTATGCGCTTCCACCATATGGTCCGCGATCTTGGCGGCGTAATAGAGCATGGAGCGGCCGCCTTCCGCGATGGCTTTCTGGGTCAGCAGCATACGCCGGACATCGGCATGGTGAATCAGGCTGTCTGCAACTTCATCCGGCTCTTTCTTGCCGGACAGCGCCCGCATGGAACGGCGCTCCCTGGCGTAATCCAGAGCCCACTGATAGGACAGCTCGGCGGGGCCAACCCCCTGAATTGCCGTACCGATGCGGGCTGTGTTCATAAAGGTGAACATGCACTCCAGGCCCTGATTCTCCGGGCCGATCAGATAGCCGGCGGCGCCATCGAAATTCATCACACAGGTGGCCGAAGCCTTGATGCCCATTTTCTTCTCCAGCGCGCCGCAACTGACGGCGTTGCGCTCACCGACACCGCCCTGGGCATCGGGCAGGAACTTGGGCACGATAAACAGGCTGATGCCTTTGGTGCCTTTCGGGGCATCCGGCAGACGGGCCAGCACGATGTGAACGATGTTTTCGGTCAGATCGTGCTCGCCTGAGGAAATGAAGATCTTGGTGCCTGTGAGTTTGTAGCTGCCGTCGGCCTGGGGTTCGGCCCGGGTTTTGACCTGGCCCAGGTCGGTACCGCACTGGGGCTCGGTCAGGCACATGGTGCCGCCCCAGCGGCCTTCGGTCAGCGGCGCCAGATAAGTCTGTTGCTGCTGCTCATCGCCGTGCAGATAGATGGTGTTCATGGCCCCCAGGGACAGGCCCGGGTACATGGAAAAGGACCAGTTGGCGGTGCCCATCATTTCCTGCTTCAACAGGCCCATGGAGGCCGGCAGGCCCTGGCCCCCGAATTCCTCCGGTGCCGACAGGCCCTGCCAGCCGCCCATCACATATTGCTCGTAGGCTTCTTTATAGCCCTTGGGGGTGATCACTTCACCGTTTTCCAGGTGGCACCCTTCTTCGTCGCCGGACTGATACAGCGGGCTCAGCACCTCTTCGCAGAAACGGCCGCATTCGCTCAGAATGGCGTCGACAATGTCGGGCGTGGCGTTCTCACCGGAGGCCAGTGTCTGGTAGTGCCGCGGGTAATCGAATACGTCATTGAGCAGGAATTTCATGTCCCTCAGGGGCGCTTTATACACAGGCATAGCCAGTCCTCACATGCATTGATCATCCGGAATTGGTTGGGCCAGAAAGGCCACTGTGTGTGCAGTTGTACGGTATTCCCGGCGGGCTGCCATTGACGGAAAGCGCTGGTGCTGATGTCAGAATGGACAATTGGCTGAAATGACGGTTGGGCCCGGGGACTGATCGGGCACGGCCATGGGTCCGTAATGCTGTAAACGTTCTGTTGCTATCCGGTAGTCGCCAAGGAGTGTAAAAGTCATGCAAACGCAGCCTTTCCCCGGTCTTTTCCATGGTCTTCGAAGCGGTGGTCTTATACTGTTAATGACCCTGATGCTGGCAGGGTGTGCCGGGCCGAATCTGGAGGATTATCAGGGCCAGGCACCGGAGCTGGTGCCCTCGGAGTTTTTCCGGGGCGAACTTTCGGCCCGGGGGGTGGTCAAGGACTACGCCGGCCAGGTTATCCGTACCTTCGACGCAGACATTGTGGCCAGTTGGGATGAAAACGGTGTCGGTACGCTGGATGAGGTGTTCCGTTTCAACGACGGCGAGGTCCAGACCCGGATCTGGACGCTGACACCGGACAACGGCAGCTATCACGCCAGCGCCGGCGACGTGGTGGAAGCCGGCACCATGCGCTGGCAGGGCAACGCCATACACATGAATTATGTCCTGCGGGTGGCATACGGCGATGGCACGATCGATGTCCGGATGGACGACTGGATGTACCTGGTTACTCCCGACACCCTGATCAACCAGACCACCATGAGCAAGTGGGGTGTCGATGTGGGTGAAGTGGTGTTGGTGATTCAGAAACATGAAAGCGGGGCTGTCCCGCAGAACTGAACTCGGAAAGGTTTGCGATACCCATGTGGAAGCAATGGCTGATTGCGGTGGTACTGGTTGCAGCGGGTGCCGGAAGTGCGGTGTTCTTTTTGGCGATGGATTCCTCGTCCACAGAACAGGCCGGTGAGGAGCCGAGGGCCAGCAAAGTCAGTGCAGTGGCGCCCAGATTACAGCAGGTCAGGGATGAGATTCGTTCGGTGGCCAACCTCAAGGCACTGAATGCCGTGGAACTGACCACCGAAGTCACCGGTCGGGTGGTGCAGATCAACCTCGAACCCGGACAGAAAGTATCTCAGGGCGATGTCCTGTTACGTCTCGACGATCGTCAGGCCCGTGCCGATCTCCAGGTGATTGAAGCCCAGCTGGCCGATGCCAGGCGGCAACTGGAGCGGGCCCAGCGTTTGCGCTCCAACAATAGCGTGTCCCAGTCCCAGGTGGATGAACTGGTCACCGCCGTGAGTGTGGCTGAAGCCCAGCGACAGGCTGCCCGGGTGCGGCTGGAAAACCATCGCATTGAAGCGCCGTTCTCCGGTGTGGTGGGCCTGAGCGACATCAGCGTGGGGGCATATCTGCAAGCGGGCACCACCATTACCACGCTGGACACCACCGATCGAATGGAAATGGGTTTTGCGGTTCCGGAACGTTTTGTCGGCCAGGTTCGGGTAGGCCAATCGGTGATTGCCTCCTCGCCGGCATTCCCAGACGAGGTCTTCCGGGGAGAGCTGGTGGAACTCGCCACCCGCATCAGCGAATTGAGCCGAACCCTGTCGGTGCGAGCCTTTATCGATAATCCGGACGGTCGTCTGCGGCCGGGCCAGTTCATGTCGGCGTCACTGACCCTGCAGGAACGGGAAGGGCTGGTGATTCCGGAGCAGGCAGTGATGATTCGTGGCGACGACAAGTATGTGTTTGTTGCCGAAGACGGCGTGGCACGCCGGGTATCGGTGGCGACCGGTTCGCGCATGCCCGGTCTGGTGGAAATTACCTCTGGCCTGACCCTGGACGATGCCGTGGTAGTAACCGGGCAGGATCGCCTGAGTACCGGCGACCGCATTGAAGTACAGAGTAACGACCAGGCGATTCCGGAAAACCGGTTTGCCCGGACCGTGGAGTCCTGATCCATGGTGCTGTCCGATGTCTCCATCAAACGCCCGGTGTTTGCCACCGTTCTGAGCCTGCTGATTGTCGTATTCGGCGTGGCCGCCTTGCTGGGCTTGCCGGTTCGGGAGTATCCGGATATTGATCCGCCGGTGGTTTCGGTGTCCACCGATTACACCGGCGCTGCGGCGGAAGTGGTCGACACCCAGATTACCCAGGTGATTGAAGGGGCCATCAGTGGCATTGAAGGCATTCGCTCCATCGAATCCTCAACCGAACAGGGTGAATCCCGAACCTCAATAGAATTTGATACCTCCCGGGATGTCGACATTGCCGCCAACGACGTACGCGATGCGGTGTCCAGGGTTCTGAACCAGTTGCCGGATGAGGCCGATCCCCCGGTGGTTCAAAAAGCCGATTCCGATGCCCGGCCAATGATGTGGATAACTCTGATCAGTGACGTCTGGGACAGTGCCGAACTCAGTGACTTTGCCGATCGGGTTCTGGCAGACCGGTTATCGGTTCTGGACGGTGTTGCCGATGTCCGGATTGGCGGTGAACGCCGTTACGCCATCCGGGTCTGGCTCGACCGCACCCGCCTGGCGGCCCGCAACATAACCGTTGCCGAGGTGGAGCAGGCACTGCGGCAGAACAACGTGGAGTTACCGGCCGGTTCAGTGGACTCCTCCACCCGCAACTTTACCGTGCGCGCGGAAGGGCGGTTGTCAAATGTGGAAGATTTCCGCAATCTGGTGATCCGCCGGGATGGCAACGACCTGTTGCGCCTGGGCGAGGTTGCCAATGTTCAGGTCGGGGTGGAATCGGATGTTGGTCGTTTGCGGGCCAATGGCGAAACCGCTATCGGGATGGGGGTAATCCGCCAGTCCAAGGCCAACACGGTAGCGGTGTCGGATGCGGTGAAGGCGGAGCTGGTGAAGATTCGCGAGACCTTGCCGCCGGAAGTGCGTATTGCCGAGAGCTATGACGAATCGGTGTTTATCCGGGCTTCGATCAAAGAGGTTCTGACCACGCTGGCGATTGCGGTATCGCTGGTGATACTGGTTATTTTCCTGTTCCTGCGCTCCTGGCGCGCAACCCTGATTCCGGCGGTCACCATTCCGGTGGCGGTGATCGGTGCGTTTATCGGCCTGGGTTTCCTGGGCTTTTCCATCAACGTACTTACCCTGTTGGCCATCATTCTGGCCATCGGCCTGGTGGTGGACGATGCCATTGTCATGCTGGAGAACATCCAGCGTCGCATTGATGAAGGCGAACCACCGTTGCTGGCGGCCTACCGGGGCGCCAAGCAGGTGGCTTTCGCGGTGATCGCCACCACGCTGACTCTGGTGGCGGTGTTTGTGCCCATCTCGTTCATGGGCGGCAACGTGGGCCGGTTGTTTGCGGAATTTGGCTTCACCCTGGCTGCCGCCGTGGTGGTCTCCAGCCTGGTCGCTCTGACCCTGGCGCCGATGCTCTGTTCCAAGTGGCTCCGGCACAGTCCCGAAAGTGCCGAGGGGCATCGGCTCTGGGCCTTCAGTGAGCGCATCCTGAACGGCCTCACCCACGGCTATCAGAGAATGCTGCGGTTTTCCCTGAACCAGCCCGGGCTGTTGCTCGGGCTCGGTATCGTCGGGCTGATTGTGGCGGTGGTGATTTTTCCCCGTTTGCCCCAGGAACTGGCCCCAACCGAAGACCGCGGCGTAATCATCATGCCCGTCAGCGCGCCCCGGGGCTCAACCGTCGAATTTACCGATCACTTTGTCAAACAGGCCGAAGAGCGACTGTTGCCCTACCTGGATGACGGTATCGCCGAGCGTTTCCTGTCCATCGTCGGATTCCGGGATGAAGAAGACAATGCCTTCATGATCATGGGGTTGGTGCCCTGGGAACAGCGGGAGATCAAGCAGCAGCAGGTCACCACCGAGATTCGCGACAAGCTGTCTGACATTTCCGGGGTGCGGATCAGTGTCATTAACCCGCCGGGGCTTGGCCAGCGCGGCTTCAATCAGCCAGTGGAGTTTGTCATTGCCGGCCCCGACTACGAGTCGGTGCAGGCCTGGAGTGAGGAGATCGTTGAACGGGCAAAGGAAAACCCGAATCTGCTGAATGTCGACACAGATTTTGAGCTGACCCGGCCGGAACTGAAGGTCAACATTGACCGCGACCGGGCAGCGGATCTGGATATCACCATCGAAGACGTAGGCCTCACCCTGCAGACCATGCTCGCTTCCCGGCAGGTAACCACCTATCTGGATCGGGGCCGGGAATACGACGTCATTATCCAGGCGGACGATGCCGACCGGGCCACGCCCGGTGATATGGAGCAGATCTTCCTGCGGCCTCGGGCAGGTGGGGAACTGATTCCGCTCAAGGCTCTGGTATCTGTGGAAGAGATCGGGGCCAATCCGGATCTGCGCCGGATTGACCGGCTGCCGGCGGTGGTGGTGAGTGCGTCCCTGGCCGAGGGCTATGACCTGGGTTCAGCGCTGACCTACCTGAATAACCTGGCTGTGGATAACCTGCCGCCGGAGGCCCGGCTCAGTTACAAGGGCCTGTCCCAGGAATTCCAGGATTCCTCGGCGGCCATCTACCTGACCTTCGGGCTGGCGTTTATTATCGTGTTCCTGGTGCTGGCGGCCCAGTTCGAGAGCTGGATCCACCCGCTGATTATCATGCTGTCGGTGCCGCTGGCGGTGACCGGTGCGCTGATCGCGCTGGCCTGGTCGGGCATCAGTCTGAACATCTACAGCCAGATTGGCATCATCATGCTGCTGGGACTGATGGCCAAGAACGGAATTTTGATCGTGGAATTTGCCAACCAGCTTCGGGACAAGGGCTACGAGGTGAAAGAAGCCATTCTGGAAGGCGCCAGCCTGCGCTTCCGTCCGGTACTGATGACCACCATATCTACGGTGTTCGGGGCGGTTCCGCTGGTGATTGCCACTGGTGCCGGGGCCGAGAGCCGGGCGGCTATCGGCATGGTGATCTTGGGTGGCCTGATTTTCGCCACCACCCTGACTCTGTTCATTATCCCGGTCTTGTACAACCTTCTGGCCCGCTTTGCGAAATCCTCGAACGCGGTGGAGCAGGAGCTGGAACGCCTGGCAGCGGGCCCATCCGGCGGTAGCAGTTCGGCGGCGGTGCCACAGCGCAAGGCGGACGATTTCTGAACCCGACCGGGTGAAATCCCGGTATCAAAGGGTGTCCGGGAACAGAACCTGACCGTCCAGGACCTCATCCGGATGGATATCCACGCAGAAGATCCGGTGGCCCTGGGCCAGTGAGGTGCCGGTGGACAGGGTGACGGTTCGTCGGGCGTCCGGAAGGGCGACGTAGGGACGACTGCAGCTGATGTGTTGCGGTCGCTCCAGGGCGTTGCGGAAATATTCCCGATGGCTCCAGCAGGCGCCAGCGGACTGATACAGCGGGTTGAATGCGGCATTCCGGGAAGCCCCGGATTGGGCCAGACTACCTTGCTGAACCCCTTTTTGATCGAGCAGGAAGCATCGCCGTACGCCCTCCATTTGCAGCAGAGGCCGGCAGACCCGATCAAATTCCTCGCCCCGGGCCAGGGCATGGCAGGCATCCATGATTTCGAATCTCAGCAGCTTGAGATAGGTCTCGCGGGTCCTGAAATCGTTCTGACACCAGCGTTCGGATTCCGACATGACCTGTCGCAACGCGGTTTCGGCGGTCTGTGTCAGTTCTTCGGACCCTTGCCCTGGTCGGGCAAACAGAAAGCCCTGCAGCAGATCCGCTTCGGTGGCCAGCGCAATGTGGGCCTGGGCATTGTTCTCGATGCCTTCAATCAGCACCAGGCTGCCACTCTCCCGGATCATCCGGACCAGGCTGTTCAACAGTAATCGCGCGCGGTTGTGATCCTGGGCGTTCATTAACAGGGAGCGGTCAATCTTCACGATCAGCGGGTTGATGCGCCACAGGCGCTCAAAATTGGAATCACCCATGCCAAAGTCGTCGATGGCGATCTGGAACCCCCGGGCCTTGGCTTCCTGGACGAACTCCAGCAGCGTGGCGCTGTCCCGGGAGGCGGTTTCCACCAGTTCCAGAACGATTTTCTCCGGATGCACACCCAGTTGATGGCAATGGTCAGCCAGTACAGACAGGTAGTCGTTATGGTGGAACAGAGTGTCCGGGTTGATATTGATAAACAGCCAGATAGGTAGGTTGGCCTGGGTGAAATTCTCCAGATGCAGGTTCAGCAGGTGCCGGTCCAGTTCCGAGGTGACGCCCTGAATGCTGGCCTGCTCGAAAAGCGAAGGCGGCGCCACTGGCTGATTACCACGACGAACCCGTACCAGTGCCTCGTAGCCGACCATCTTCTGATGGGTGGGGCTGAGAATGGGTTGATAGACCGACCGGAAATCGTGATGTTCGATAAAGCTGGCGGTTTTGCCAGAGGGGCGGTGCCGGTGCTCGGCAAGTCTGAGAACGCGCTTCATGGTCAGGAACCCTTGTACTGCCTGTTCGAGCCTTCCTGGCCGTGGTTGAGAAACTGCATTCCAGGCTCAAGCGAGTTCTGTGCCAAAACCTCTGGTTGGGCGCCTGACACCGGGGCCAAGCGACCGCGCTGGCGAGCCTGCGTGGAAACTGGCCCTTTGTTGGTGCACTTGCGTTCAGGGGTACCGGCTTTTTGCACCGTATATAGGCATTCGGTAAAAACGCTGTGGATAATTACTGGGATAATTTGCGAATAATGCCAGAGTAATTTGATTAAATTTATATTTAACAAATAGTTACCGACGTTTTTGGCTGTAAGTGAAGGCATCAATTGTGTGGATAACTTTTTGAAAACTTTTTTGAACAATGTATGACAAGGCTATGAAATCCTGAAACTTTCGGAATTTCCTTATCCTGTACGAACCCTGTCAGAGAGCCGCGTCGCACTGATATTCGGCCAAGGCCAGCCGACAGGGTTTTTATTCACCTCGTTGCTGGTTAAAATTTGCACATTCTGACTGCAATTTCCCGGGCGAGGCGTTATACTCGCCGCCCTGTTTTTTTCCCCGATTTCCGAGGTGTAGTGTGGAGTTTCCGACCCGTTTCGATGTCATTGTCATTGGTGGTGGCCATGCCGGTACTGAAGCCGCCCTGGCGGCTGCGCGCATGGGTTCGCAAACCCTGCTGCTGACCCACAACATTGAGACTCTGGGGCAGATGTCCTGTAACCCGGCCATCGGTGGCATTGGCAAGAGCCATCTGGTGAAGGAAATCGATGCCCTGGGCGGCGCCATGGCCCGGGCCACCGATCAGGCAGGCATCCAGTTCCGGGTCCTGAACAGCCGTAAGGGCCCGGCAGTGCGTGCCACCCGTGCTCAGGCGGACCGGATTCTGTACAAAGCCGCCATTCGCCATATGCTGGAAAACCAGCCCAATCTGACCCTGTTCCAGCAGGCGGCCGATGACCTGATTGTGGAAAACGACCAGGTGGTGGGCGTGGTGACCCAGACCGGCATCCGCTTCAACGCCAAAACCGTGGTCCTGACCACCGGTACCTTCCTCGGTGGCGTTATCCACATCGGTATGCAGAATCACGCCGGTGGTCGCGCCGGTGATGCGCCGGCCAATGCCCTGGCCAAACGCCTGCGGGAGCTACCGTTCAACGTTGGCCGCCTGAAAACCGGAACACCGCCGCGCATTGATGCCCGCACCGTGGATTTCTCCGCGATGCAGCAGCAGTGGGGAGACGATCCGACACCCGTGATGTCGTTTATTGGCAGCCGTGACGAACATCCGGAGCAGATCTGCTGTTACGTGACCCGCACCACCGAAGAAACCCACGACATTATCCGCAGTGGGTTTGACCGCTCACCCATGTTCGCTGGCAACATCGAAGGCGTGGGCCCGCGCTATTGCCCGTCCATCGAGGACAAGGTCAACCGCTTTGCCGACAAGGATTCGCACCAGATTTTCGTCGAGCCCGAAGGCCTGACCACCAACGAGCTGTACCCGAATGGTATTTCCACCAGCCTGCCGTTTGATATCCAGCTCAAGGCCGTGCGCTCGATACCGGGTTTCGAGAACGCCCACATCCTGCGCCCGGGTTATGCCATCGAGTATGACTACCTGAACCCGCAGGACCTGCGCCATACCCTGGAAACCAAGTATATCCAGGGCCTGTACTTTGCCGGTCAGATCAACGGCACCACCGGTTATGAAGAAGCTGGCGCCCAGGGCTTGCTGGCGGGCATCAACGCCTCGCTGCGGGCCCGGGACCAGGAAGAGTGGTACCCGCGCCGGGATGAGGCCTATCTGGGCGTACTGGTGGACGACCTGATCACCATGGGCACCCAGGAGCCTTACCGTATGTTTACCAGCCGTGCCGAATACCGGCTGATCCTGCGGGAGGACAACGCCGACCTGCGCCTGACCGAAACCGGCCGCAAGCTGGACCTGGTGGACGACGAACGCTGGCAGAAGTTCAGCGAGAAGTGCGAAGGCATTGCCAAAGAGCGTAGCCGCCTGGAAAGCACCCGCATCCATCCGAACACCGAGGCGGGTGAGCGAGCCAATGGCTACCTGAAACAGCCGATGACCCGTGACCAGTCTCTGGCAGAGCTGCTGCGCCGTCCGGAGATTGTCTACGATCACATCGCCGAGATCGGGGCCGAACGGGCGGAGGACCCGAACGTTGCCGATCAGGTGGAAATCGAGATCAAATACGAAGGCTATATCTCCCGGCAGGCGGACGAGATCGAGCGCCTGCGCAAGAACGAGAACACCGCGTTGCCGCTGGATCTGGACTACGACGTCATCGGTGGCCTGTCCAACGAGATCAAGCAGAAGCTCAAGGACGTGCGCCCGGAAACGGTGGCTCAGGCGTCCCGTATCCAGGGGGTAACCCCGGCGGCGGTCAGCCAGATTCTGGTGCATCTGAAAAAGCGCGACCTGTTGAAAAAGCAGAGCGCCTGAGATGAGTTATCCACAGTGGCCCGGCCAGCTTCGGGACGGCCTCGCGGCCATGAACCTGTCTTTGTCCGACAGCCAGCAGCAACAGTTGCTGGCTTTTCTGGCTCTGCTGAACAAGTGGAACAAGGCCTACAACCTGACCGCCGTGCGGGATGAGCGGGTCATGGTCTCCCGCCAGTTGCTGGACAGTCTGAGCATCCTGCCCTGGGTGACCACAGACCATTTGCTGGATGTGGGCGCCGGCGGCGGCCTGCCGGGTATTCCGCTGGCCATTGTGTTCCCGGAAAAACGCTTTACCCTGCTGGACAGCAACGGCAAGAAAACCCGATTCCTGAATCAGTGTGTGCTTGAGCTCGGGCTGGACAACGTTGAAGTTATCCACGGCCGGGCGGAAGACTGCCAGCCCGATCAGCCCTTCACCCAGATCAGCAGCCGGGCCTTCACCGCGCTGGAAAACCTGGTGACCTGGTGTGGTGGTCTGCTCGCGAATGACGGCGAGTTCCTTGCCATGAAAGGCCAGTATCCGGATGATGAAGTAGCTGCCCTTCCGGCGGGCTGGCAGGTAGAATCCAGCCATTCCCTGACCGTCCCCGGAGCCGACGGCGAACGGCATTTACTGATCGTCGCCCGGGCTGAACGACACCGGTAACCCTCAACAGCAGGAGGCAAAGCATGGCGCGCGTGATTGCAGTGACCAATCAGAAAGGCGGTGTGGGCAAAACCACCACCTGCGTCAATCTTGCCGCGTCTCTGGCGGCCACCAAGCGCCGGGTGCTGCTGGTGGATATGGATCCCCAGGGCAATGCCACCATGGGCAGCGGTGTGGATAAAAATTCCCTGGAGCTGTCCGGATACGATGTGCTGACCAAACGGGCTACTCCGGCGGACGTGATCGTCCACGCTGAAGCCTCCGGTTTTGACCTGCTGCCCGCCAACGGTGACCTGACCGCCGCCGAAGTGGAGCTGATGAACGAGATTGGCCGGGAACACCGGTTACGGCTGACCCTCAACACCGTTCGGGAAAACTACGACTACATCCTGATTGATTGCCCGCCTTCACTCAGTCTGCTGACCGTGAATGCTCTGTCTGCCGCGGATTCGGTACTGATCCCGATGCAGTGTGAATATTATGCCCTGGAAGGGCTGGCGGCACTGATGAACACCGTCCAGCAGATTCAGGAAACGGTCAATCCCAATCTGGAGATTGAGGGTATCCTGCGCACCATGTACGACCCCCGCAACAGTCTGACTCTGGATGTCTCCGGTCAGCTCAGTGAATATTTCGGTGACAAGGTTTACCGGGCGGTGATTCCCCGTAATGTCCGGCTGGCAGAAGCGCCCAGCTACGGCATGCCGGCACTCAAGTATGATCGGGTGTCCAAAGGTGCGGTGGCTTATCTGGCGCTGGCTGGCGAGATGGTACGCCGGCACGGATCGAAAAAGACATCGCCCGCGGTTGCGGTGTAACATAGATCGCCGTCAGGCAACCATGCACCCACTATTTCAACAGGAAGAATGACAACTACCATGGCGGCGAAGAAGCGAGGCTTGGGCGAACGGGGACTGGGGGCACTGCTCCAGGGCTCGAAGGTGAATCTCAATCAGGAGACCAGTGATCACGATGGTGAACTGCGTGAGATCCCGGTCGACCTGATCCAGCGTGGTCGTTATCAGCCGCGCCGGGATATGGATCCCGCCGCTCTGCAGGAACTGGCAGACTCCATTCGTCAGCAGGGCGTGATGCAGCCGGTCGTGGTGCGTCCGGTTTCGGAAGGCCGTTATGAACTGATTGCCGGTGAGCGCCGCTGGCGTGCCACCCAGCTGGCAGAACTGGACCGTATTCCTGCCATTATCCGCGATGTCCCGGATGAAGCCGCCATTGCGATGGCGCTGATCGAGAACATTCAGCGCGAAAACCTGAACCCCATTGAAGAAGCCTTCGCCCTGCAGCGCCTGCAGGACGAGTTCGGCCTGACCCAGGCTCAGGTGGCCGAGGCGGTGGGCAAGTCCCGAACGACGATCACCAACCTGTTACGGTTGATCGGCCTGACCGAAGACGTAAGGGTAATGCTGGAGCATGGTGATCTGGAAATGGGCCACGGCCGTGCCATGCTCACCCTGCCACCGGAGCAGCAGATGCAGGTGGCCCGTCAGGTGGTCGCCAAATCGCTGTCGGTACGCCAGACTGAAGCCCTGGTGCGCCGGGTTCAGCAGGAAAAACCGGAAGACAAAGCCAGCGCCAAGCCGGCTCTGGATCCTAACATCCGGGCCCTGCAGGACGATCTGTCTGACCGGCTCGGTGCCCGGGTGGCGATCAATCATGGTAAACGCGGCAAAGGCAAGCTGGTGATTGAGTACAGTTCACTGGACGAGCTTGACGGCATTCTGGGCCACATCCGTTAGTCGGCCCGATAAAACCTGAAAATCATCCTAAAGTCCCGTCTGGTGCCGGAAACACCACATGTGGTTGTGGTGATCGATGAGCAACACAACCTGTGTAAAACTTCAGGTTTCGGCGGCAAAACCTGCTCACTTTTTCGCCAATTTTTCCGTGCGGTTATGTTGAACACCTATCGGTTAACACATATAATTCCGCGCGCTTGGAATGACAGCTGGTGATATGAACCGTTCTTCGAGAGCCATCACGTACGTACCACTTGGCAAGTGGTTGATTATAGAGATGGCAGTTCTGCTGATTCTGAGCCTGTTGTGGTTGTTGGAAAGTCGTTTGGCCGGGTATTCCGCCCTCATTGGCGGTCTTATTTTTGTCATACCAAACGCGTACTTTGCTCACCGCGCTTATCGTTATCAGGGTGCCCGACAGATGCACCTGGCAGTGAGCAACATATTCAGGGCAGAGAGCATCAAGCTGGCCCTTACCGCAGTGTTTTTTGCGGCCGTTTTCACTTTAATGGAGCCAGTCCACGTACCGGCTCTGTTATTCACTTTTGCTGTGATGGTTGTGTTGGGTACGGCATTGCGCTGGCTCATCCGGCCGCGAACACAGCGATGACTGGACGAGAGCAGTATGGCAGCTGATACCCCAGTAGAGTATATAAAACACCACCTCACCAACCTTACCTATGGCAAGCTCCCGGAAGGCTATGAGCGCGCGGATGGCAGTGTCGTGCAGGAGGCCACCTGGACCTTCGCACGAACTGGTCAGGAAGCCACAGATATGGGCTTCATGGCAATCCACGTCGATACCCTCGGCTGGTCAATCGCCATGGGTATTCTGTTCCTGGGCCTGTTCCGCTTTGTGGCCAACCGGGTCACCGAAGGCACGCCGAGCGGCTTGCAGAACCTGATCGAGATGACCTTTGAATTTGTTCAGGGCATCGTGCGCGACGTTTTCCACGGCAAGAATCCGCTGATTGCGCCCCTGGCGTTGACGATTTTCGTCTGGATTCTGCTGATGAACATCCTGAAGCTGATCCCCATCGACTATATTCCGTCGATCGCTCACGCGCTGGGGCTTGAGTACTTCAAGATTGTTCCGACCACCGATCCAAATGCCACCTTCGGCATGTCGATTGGTGTGTTCCTGCTGATTCTGTTCTACAGCTTCAAGGTGAAAGGCGTCAGTGGTTTCAGTAAAGAACTGGCTTTCAACCCGTTCAATCATTGGATCATGATCCCGTTCAACCTGCTGCTGGAAATTCTGGCACTGATCATCAAGCCAATCAGTCTGGCGCTGCGTCTGTTCGGTAACATGTACGCTGGTGAAGTTGTGTTTATCCTGATTGCGCTGTTGCCACTGTGGATTCAGTGGACGTTGAACGTTCCCTGGGCGATCTTCCACATCCTGGTTATTCCGCTTCAGGCCTTTATTTTTACGGTGCTTACTGTGGTTTACCTCAGCGCGGCACACGAAGATCACTGATTAACCCTTAAATAAACAAACCCTTAACTATCTGAAAAAACTGAGGAGTCTTCAATGGAAATGGTATTTATCGCAGCTGCGTTGATCATCGGTCTGGGCGCTCTGGGCGCTGGTATCGGTTTCGGTCTGCTGGGTGGCAAACTGCTTGAGTCCACTGCCCGTCAGCCGGAAATGGCCAACCAACTGCAAACCAAAGCCTTCATCATGGCTGGTCTGCTTGACGCGGTTCCCATGATCGGTGTTGGTATCGCGATGTACCTGATCTTCGTTGTTGCTGGTTAATTAAACCGAGAGCTGTGGGCGCCGGCTAAGGCCGCGCCCCTCCTTCCGGAAACCAGGACGCAACGAATAGCAAGAGGTATATCGCCGTGAATATAAACCTTACGTTGATAGGGCAATCGATTGCCTTCGCTATTTTCGTCTGGTTCTGCGTCAAATATGTATGGCCGCCGATTACGGCTGCCATGGAAGCGCGCCAGAAGAAAATTGCAGATGGCCTATCCGCGGCCGATCGGGCATCACTCGATCTCGAACTGGCCCAGGAAAAAGCCACCAAAGAACTGCAAAAGGCGAAAGAAGAAGCTGCAGCCCTGATTGACCAGGCCAACAAGCGTGCCGCCCAGATTGTGGAAGCCTCCAAAGAGGATGCCCGCAAAGAAGGCGAAAAGCTTATTGAGCAGGCCAGGGCGGAAATTCAACAGGAGCGTGTTCAGGCTCGCGACGCACTCAGAGCAGAAGTGGCCACCCTGGCCGTTGCCGGTGCCGAGAAGATTCTGGAAACCTCTGTAGACGCCAAAGCTCACAGCGAGATGCTGGAAAAGCTGGCCGCAGAACTCTAAACGAGGGTCATCATGGCAGAACTTACAACGTTAGCCCGACCCTACGCGAAGGCCGTTTTTGATGCCGCGCAGGACCAGAACGCCGTTGATCAGTGGGATCAGGCTCTGGCTTTTGCCGCTCAGGTTGCGGCTGACCAAGAGGTAAAGAACATCCTGGCCAACCCCGGCCTGTCTGAGCAACGCAAGGCGGAACTCTTCGCAGAGTGTTTTGAAGAGCCGCTGCCTGAAGCACTCAGAAACTTCCTGTTGATTCTTGCTGAAAACAAGCGTCTGGCCCTGCTGCCGGAGATTTCTGCTTTGTTCCGTTTGTACCGTGCAGACCTTGAGAAGTCTGTGCACCTGACAATCGATACCGCATTCGACTTGTCTCCAGACGAACAGCAGAAACTGATCGACGCACTGTCCAAAAAGCTGGAGCGCAAGGTCGAACTCGAGACCACCGTGGATCAGTCCCTGATCGGTGGCGTGATCGTACGAACAGGCGACCTGGTTATCGACGCTTCAGTCCGTGGCAAACTGGCCAGAATGGCCAGGGCTCTGGGCTCCTGATTTCAGCACAAGGTTTGAGGACAAAGGCATGCAGCAACTGAATCCATCCGAGATCAGTGACATCATCAAGAAGAGAATCGAGAAACTCGACATCTCTTCCGAAGCAAAAAACGAAGGTACGATCCTGTCTGTATCTGACGGTATCGTGCTGATCCACGGTCTGGCCGACGTTATGTACGGCGAGATGATTGAATTTGCCAACGGCACATACGGCATGGCGCTGAACCTGGAGCGTGATTCTGTTGGTGCGGTTGTTCTGGGTGACTACGAAGGTCTGGCCGAAGGCCAGAAGGTACGTTGTACTGGTCGTATCCTGGAAGTACCCGTTGGTAACGAACTGCTGGGCCGTGTGGTTGACTCCCTGGGTAACCCCATCGACGGTAAGGGCGAGCTGGGCAACAGCCTGACCTCCCCGGTCGAGAAGGTTGCACCTGGCGTTATCGCCCGTCAGTCCGTTGACGAGCCGGTACAGACTGGTCTGAAAGCCATCGATACCATGGTTCCCATCGGCCGCGGCCAGCGTGAGCTGATCATCGGTGACCGTCAGATCGGTAAGACCGCGGTTGCCATCGACGCGATCATCAACCAGAAGCACACCGGCATCAAGTGTATCTACGTTGCCGTTGGCCAGAAGCAGTCTTCCATTGCCGCCGTTGTGCGCAAGCTGGAAGAGCACGGTGCCATGGACCACACCATCGTGGTTGCCGCTGGTGCCGCCGATCCGGCCGCCATGCAGTTCCTGGCTCCGTACGCCGGTACTTCCATGGGTGAGTTCTTCCGCGACCGCGGTGAAGACGCCCTGATCGTATACGATGACCTGTCCAAACAGGCCGTTGCCTACCGTCAGATCTCCCTGCTGCTGCGTCGTCCGCCGGGACGTGAAGCATTCCCGGGTGACGTTTTCTACCTGCACTCCCGTCTGCTGGAGCGTGCGTCCCGTGTAAATGCTGACTACGTTGAGCAGTTCACCAACGGCGAAGTGAAAGGCAAGACCGGTTCCCTGACCGCGCTGCCGATCATCGAGACTCAGGCTGGTGACGTGTCTGCATTCGTACCGACCAACGTAATCTCCATTACCGATGGTCAGATCTTCCTGGAAACCAACCTGTTCAACTCCGGTATCCGTCCGGCCATGAACGCCGGTATCTCCGTATCCCGGGTAGGTGGTGCAGCCCAGACCAAGATCATGAAGAAGCTCGGCGGTAACATCCGTCTGGCCCTGGCCCAGTACCGGGAACTGGCGGCGTTTGCCCAGTTCGCTTCTGACCTCGACGAAGCAACCCGTAAGCAGCTGGAGCATGGTCAGCGCGTCACCGAGCTGATGAAGCAGAACCAGTACAGCCCGATGACCGTTGCGGAAATGGGTACCGTACTGTTCGCAGCGAACGAAGGCTTCCTGGACGATGTGGATGTCAACAAGGTTGTGAAGTTCGAAGCCCAACTGCTGGACTGGATGCGGTCCGAGCAGAAGGAACTTCTGGACAAGATCGGCCCTGAAGGTAACTTCAACGACGACATCACTGCCGGCCTCAAAGCTGCTCTGGAGAAATTCAAGACCACTCAGAGCTGGTAAATCCAAAAGGCCCGCCGTTGTGCGGGCCTGCTGGTCCATTTGAGTGTCTAACTTGAAAAGGCAGTGACATATGGCCGTCGGAAAAGAAATACGTAACCAGATCGGAAGCATCAAGAGCACGCAGAAGATCACGTCTGCCATGGAAATGGTAGCCGCGAGCAAGATGCGTAAGGCTCAGGAGCGTATGCAGGCAACCCGCCCGTACGCTGAAAAGATGCGCCAGGTAATCGGACACATTGCGAAGTCCAACAAGGATTACCGCCATCCGTTCATGCAGGAGCGCGAGGTCAAGCGGGTAGGCTACATTGTGGTCTCCTCTGATCGCGGTCTTTGCGGTGGTCTGAACACCAACGCGTTCAAGCTGCTCGTCAGAGAAATGCGTGAATGGAAACAACAAGGTATTGAGACCGATATCTGCGCTATTGGCCAGAAGGGCGCCTCCTTCTTCCGCAACTACGGCGGAAACGTGGTGGCAGCCGTGACGCACCTGGGCGATAGCCCGAGTGCAGATCAGCTGATCGGTAGCGTCAAGGTGATGCTGGATTCGTTCGTGGAAGGCAAGATCGACCGCCTGTTCCTGATCAGCAACGAATTCGTCAACACCATGACCCAGAGCCCGAAGGCGCTGCAGTTGCTGCCGCTGCCGGAAGGCGATGATGAAGAAATCGGTCACCAGTGGGATTACATCTACGAGCCGGATTCCCGTCCGATCCTTGACGGGCTGATGCCACGTTATATCGAATCCCAGGTGTATCAGGGTGTGGTAGAAAATCTGGCCTGTGAGCAGGCTGCCCGGATGATTGCCATGAAGAGCGCGACAGATAACGCTGGCAGCATCATTGACGAGCTTCAACTGGCCTACAACAAGGCCCGTCAGGCAGCGATCACACAAGAGATTTCGGAGATTGTGAGCGGCGCGGCATCTGTTGGTTAACGCTCACAGACCTACTGGTTTTATTGACTATCAAGATAACGAGGAACCGAGCATGAGTAGCGGACACATCGTTCAGATCATTGGCGCGGTTATCGACGTGGAATTTCCACGTGACTCCGTTCCAAGCGTTTACGACGCACTGCTGCTTGAAGGTGGCGAAACAACTCTGGAAGTCCAGCAGCAGCTGGGTGACGGCATTGTTCGTACCATCGCCATGGGCAGCACTGAGGGCCTGAAGCGTGGCCTGAAAGCAGAAAACACCGGCAAGCCGATCTCTGTACCTGTTGGTACACAGACTCTGGGCCGGATCATGGACGTTCTGGGTCGTCCCATCGACGAACAGGGCGACATCGGCGAAGAAGAGCGCTGGGCTATCCACCGCAAAGCACCGGGCTATGCCGATCAGGCAGCATCTGCCGACCTGCTGGAAACCGGCATCAAGGTTATCGACCTGATCTGCCCGTTCGCCAAGGGTGGTAAGGTTGG
>CETO01034904.1_pt1 | contig 51882 bp, 75 predicted proteins | sample 531351 | NCBI WGS metagenome assembly CETO01 (sample SAMEA2622678, study PRJEB7988) | marine metagenome | isolation source: saline water (ENVO:00002010), including | reverse complement strand
CAAGTGCTTTTGGTTGCATACCTGATTGTAGCACTGCTGTTAATTGGTTTTGTGCTGATTCAACAGGGTAAAGGTGCCGATATGGGGGCTTCTTTTGGTGCCGGCGGTTCAAATACCGTATTTGGTTCAAGTGGTTCAGGTAACTTTATGACTCGTGCCACGGGCTTTCTGGCGACGGCATTCTTTGTCATCAGCCTGCTGCTGGGTAATATTACGGCCCGTCAGGAAAAAGCGCCTGATGAGTGGGAAAACCTGGAAGTACCGGCAACGCAACAGGCTGCACCAGCAGATACCGACGTACCGGCAGTACCTGTTGAAGATAATACGGGTAATACGCCAGACTAATGGCGAATAAAAACGATTTTGCGGAAGTGGTGGAATTGGTAGACACGCCATCTTGAGGGGGTGGTGAGCTTAGCTCGTGAGGGTTCGATTCCCTCCTTTCGCACCATACATAAATAAAGGGCTACAGCCGATTTGGTTAGTAGCCCTTTTTTATTGTGTGGTCAAACTGTGGTCAAACTGTGGTCAAACTCATTTCGCTAAAGCGCGATTTCACCGTGGGGAACTTCGACATATTTGTCGTGATTTTCGGTGTAAGTCTTGGTTGATCTGGCGTCTCTATGAGCCATTCTTGATTGTGGGTCTATCCCCATTTCTTTAAATAATTTTCCAGACAATGCGCGGATCTCGTGAAAGGTTGGACGCTCTTTACTTTCCATATTGTCAAAAAGTCCGGTTTGATCCCGGTATTTATTAAACTGCTTAGTTAAATATTCTGGCGCCACCTGGTTAGGGTGGGTGCAATGCTCGCTCATGCCTTTGGTTCTGCTGTCTGGCAGGCGGTGAACGACAAACGGGCACAACACACCATCCTTACTTCTATCCAATATTTCCTTAAGCGCTGCGCCAATGGGTATAGCTACGTGCGCCTCTTCGTTACCTACAACCTTTTGCCGGTTGATAAAAAGAGTGCCGTAAATACCGTTTACCGGGCTGTCATGCCACACACAACCGTTCCTGACTTGGCTTGGCGCTCGCAGTCTATATTCGATGCGCGTAATCTCAAGCCGTGCGTGTGTAGTCTGCAGTGACAAATCCATAGCAGTTTGAAGCCAGAGCGGGGCAATGGCATGGATAGCTTTGTATTGCTCCACGGTTATGCGCTGGCGTTCTTTGGGTTTTGGTTTCTTGCGCATAATGCCATCAGCCGGATTATTCAGCATAAGTCCAGCATCCACCACGTAACCAAATAGCTTGCGCAGGAACGATATTTTTTTGTTGTAGGCGTCACCCTCTAAATTAGAGTGGTACTTTAAAAGATAATCCTGGCACGTTTTGCGATCAATGGAATCAATTGGCATGATGAAAAACTCACGCGCACGTATCATATCTTGATCTAAATAACTGCGAACCTTTTTTGATAGCGTCTCACGCTCGTCTATACGGCGTAAAACATCATCAAAAGGGATTAGCACGTCATCATGCTTTAAAAGCATGTCTACGCCGTAATCAGGCCGCATTTTCGCGTTGTAGGCATTCGCCAGCGCAATGGCCTTGTATTTATCCTTGCCAAGCGTCTTACGCTTGCCGTTTATCAGTGTGAGTCGGTAACACTGCCTGCTGGTATCAAAGCGAAGGTAGGCAGGTAAACCGTATTTACTAGGGCGAGGGCTCATGCTGAATCCCTAATCAGTTCGTCAAGCTCCATATCAACGGCGCTCAATTGGTCCAACGTTTGATCCTCGCGAATTAAAGTACCGCGACCATTCAGTATCCCAATCAGTCGACCTTTAGCAATATAACCCTTAATGGTGCGGTTATCCCAGGCTTTCCCGGAGAACTCCCGTTTTTTCCATTCTTTAAGTTGCATGTATTTAGCCATTGCAATACCTCCTCATATGCTGATCGGCTTTATCCCGCGCCCATTGCTCAATATTTTCAGTCGTTTTATTCCTCATGGCGCTAATCGAGGACAGTAAAGAATAAATTTCACCTTTGCCAACTGGCGCCAACTTCGATCCCCCAATTGCATTCCCGTTATACTCAGGCGCTAATATGTGTATATAAATGCTTTCAAGAATATTTAGATTTTCTTTTTCGCACTCAATAAAGGCGTAACTATCAAAATCCTTAACGCCTTCTAAAGCGTGATTTCCAATCCTGCCTAACACGCTTACACTTTGCCCAACATAAACAATCCTTTTATTGCGGATCAAAAAGTAAACGCCAGCGGTAGGCACGTCCACTGATGACGCGTTAACGATCTCCTTCTCATTTGCTATTGGTTGAGAAACCATATATTTAGCATGTGCAAATAACTCTGCACTTTTATATTGATCGTTCAATATTTTTATATTTTTCTCTAATCCACTTGCTTTCAGTTCAAGCTCATCTATGTATTTCTCGAGACTTTCCGCTTTGTATAAACTCACTCTTGGAGGATTGATAGAGCACCCGCAACCCCTGGCCTTTGCTATCACATGAGAAACTTTATATTTTTTGCTGCCATCATGGAGTATCGGTGAAAAATCACGGCCTTCACGAATTTTTTTCATTACCCAAGAATTTGCTTTCATTTGGTCGACATTGAACAACTTGCCTAATTTTCCAAGTGTCAAATAACTCCTGAAGTCATCACCACTAATAAATTCAGGCCTTTTTATTTCAGATGTGAAAGTCATAGTCAGCCTCTCAGTGAATAGAGCCAAAAGGACCGCAATTTACATCAAGGAAATGAGCAAGCTTTAATTCTTCTATTGCACTTTCCAGTTCTTCTGCGCCACAATCAAGCTCAATGTGATTACAACTACCGCTTTGAACCATCATTTCTAAAGCCCGCATTGCGAGCTCGCTTAAATTTTTATCCGAATCCATCACTCACCCCCGTTAACTATATGGCTTACTTCCCTAACACCATTACCAACGTGATATCTGTTACCGTCATCGGTGTGAATCTCCGTTCCATGATTGCCGTTGTAGCGAATTTCAAAAAAAACAACGATACGCCCAATGCAAATTTCGTAATGTGGGCTGTTAACACCGTACGGTTTAAATTTATGTGTTCTCATCACTCACCCCCGTTTAGTTGTTGGTGTAGTTGGTTTAACTTGCCAGTCAACGCATCGTGCAGCCACATATATCCGGCAACCTCTTTTGGGCAGTGGTGATTTGCAACACCAAGAGGGACAAGCGCGAACTCATCAAGCGCCTTAATCTGCTGCTCGATGGCGAACCTATCAGCCCGGCCACTATCAATGAATCGCTTCATGCTTATCATGCGCTCGTTTTCAAGCTCCCGCTCAACTTCTGCTAGGCGTTTTTCTGCGGATTCGGCGCGTTTCTTCCACTCTGCTCTATCAAGAAGAATATTTTTGTATCTTTGTTTCCGCCGCTCAATATCATGGCGCAAAGCTGATACTTCTTCAGGGTAGCCCTCGAAATTTGCCAAGTCGTTATAGGCTTTATCAAGCTCAGTTTCCAGCTCAGCAATGCGCTGCTGCAATCCTTCGCAATTGCACTCTGGCAATGTCTTAGCTAGCAACAATGTGTTTTCTTGCTGCAACTCTGCAATCCGCTCACGCTGTTCATTGATGATTTTGTTTAGGTCAGTCATTGGTCACCTCGTATTTGCGCTCTATTGCTGCCCACTCATAGGGGCACATTGTTTTCATTAGGTCTAGCGCTTTATACTCCGTGATTGTGGGCTTGATGGGCCTTAATGAATTGGTAAACTCGGTAACTTTATTTCCGTTTTCATCAAGAACCCATGACTCCGCACCGTCTACAGCCAACACTCTGCATTTTTTACCGCCGCCATGGATATGCGTCCACTCAGGCTCGCTCTTGGCTTTCTTAGCAGCAACACAGGCTTCGAATTGTTCGCGGGTGCAGACAAAATGATAACCCTGACTTTCACCAAGCGTTCTTGAAGTATTTGTGTATTTGCCTGTTGATTGATGGAAATAAAGTTTGTCTCCATGTGAGTAAGGCCACTTTCCGTCGTGGTCAGCAACCGCATCCTCAACCGTTTTGCGTGGCTGTGGTCGTGTGGCTATGGTTTCGTAATCCCCTATAGGTTCAATCCACTTTGACCTACTCCAAGTTTGACCGCCGACATTAAACCACCTCATATAACCGAGAGGGACACAAACCCTCAACTCAACTGCACCCTCTGGTGCCAAATCCCAATTGATATCACTCATAACCCCTCCTAACAGCAATAAAGCGATGAAGTTTGTCGCGGCGGCTTAAATGCCAGCGCCGCATTCCAGTTAGCCGGGTTTGGCTCTGGTTTGATTTTTTTACGGCCGGCTTTAGTTGGCTCGCCAATAGCTACCACTTTCACTTTTCTACCTGGTAGCGGGGTTTCCTCAGTTTTATAGCGCTGAGAGTTTCTTAGGCGCAGCAGTACGCCGCTGGCATAACGCGGGTTAAATCCCATGGCCTTGGCCAGTTCGCCAGCTGTCCACCAACCACCGCGTCTAAGCATAAGCATTGCTGCCTGGTAGTTCTTGTTTTGATTTACTACTGTTTGTGTCATTGAGTAACCCTTAGCCCCCCGAAGGGGGAGTAATTTTCTTTATCTTTTAGTAATAGAAGTTACTGGGAGCGGCCTAAGCCGCTTCCTTATTTTCGACCTTGTTAAGCGAATCAAATTGAGTCGCAGTAATTTCTTCAAACTCATCCGGGATTTTCGGCATATCCCCAGACTGGCCGTGGATAACGCCAATAACAACGTTATTGGGTCGTCCGAAAACAGACCTGCAAAGACTTAACCCAATGAAAGCTTCAGTTGGTATCCCATATTTTCTGCAAACAAACTGAGTGATACTTTGGTATTTATTGAGAGCAGATTCAGCCTTGGCTAAAACTTTTCCGGTCTGGCTTCGTGCTCGCGGCGAATAAACGTAGTAACCTTCTAACCTTTCAGCTTTGACTTTAAATTCGGGATTTTCCTGCTTGTCTTTGAAGCCGAGTGAAAGGCGTACATTACAGACACCGTGTGAATAAAACACGGCGTCAGCCCCAGTATCCGCTTTAAGTTTTTCTGTAATCTCATGGCGCATTTTGGATGTTATTTCCGCACTGTTGATAACATCTGGTGCGAATTCATCTTTAAGCCTGAGGTAAATTCGTATTGGCTGATTCATCACGCTGCCTCCGAACTATGCTGCTGAATATAATCATCAGCCCGGCGCTGCAATTCTTCTGCAAATGGCGAATCCTCGCTGGCCGTAATTGACGATACAAAGTTAATGATGCCGTTGATTTCCATAATGCTTAGCTTGCGCTTGCTGGTGTCCGGCTTTTTGCTGTTAGGGTGGCCCAGGTATTGCGCTGGCTTCGCTTCCGGTTCGCATTCAACTTCTGGCGCTTCATTGGTGGTTACCTCCTGTTTGGACTGTTTATCCACTTCGGCCTGCGCTTTAGCTGCTGAGGCTTGTTGCTCACGAATTTCCTGTTCGCGCTTGGCTGATTGCTCTGCCTCCTTGCGTTCCTGTTCCGCTTTACGCTTGGCGTCTTCTTCTGCTCGCAACTTAGCTTTTGCTTCACGTTTTGCCTTGGCTTCTTCCTCAGCACGGATACGGGCGCGTTGTTCTTCCTCGCGCTTAGCTTCGCGCTCTTTGTGGTCAGCAATTCTTGATTTAACAAGCGCCTTAAAGTCGTCAGCGGCCTTGAATGCTATTTGCTGCCAGTCACTGAATAGAAAATCAAACTCCCGGTGATCAGCAATAACCAGCATGTTTTCCATGGCTGAATCGCGGTAACTGGAAATTTCAATTTTCGCCCGGGCAACTTCGCCAGCTGCTGCGTCTTTGAGTGAATCAATGGTGCGTTTGCCTTTCATGGCATTGGCGATATTGACGGACAGGGCAGGCAGGTTAGCGTTGATTTTGTTTTCCGCCTCGTTCTTCGCGGCGATAATATCGGCATTTGCCTTAGACATAATTTCAGCGCGGATTTCTTCTTTACGCGCTTTAATCTGTTTTCCCTCGGCCAGACGAGCCTGACGGATGTTCTCTGCGATAAAGCGCATATCTTTGACAAAAGCGTCAATGCTGTCGATTTCGCCCATTACCCGGTCACAAGCGTCTTTTATATCGCCCTCAGCTTTGCTGAATACCTTTTGACGGGCTTCGGCATTAGCGAAATCTTGATCGCTTTCCAGTGGCTTCTGTGATTGCTCTACAAGTACAAGCGCCGCCTGCTTATAGGCTTCAAGGTTTGACTCAAGTGCCAGGCCATTCATTTTGTAGTTGATGGCTGGCAAAGAAATGTCTGCTTTTTCAGCTTTAACTTTTTCTGATTTAGCTTCCGGCGTGTGCGCCATTAAATCTTTTGAAAACTGAGCCCAGCCTTTTAGTAATTTTTCACGGCGTTCCGGCACTGACTCATAAAACATATGTTGAAAATTGTTGGCAGTGCCATCACTGGTAACAAACAAAACTCTTTCCGCACCAGATACTAATAACTGATGCTCTAACTGCCAGTAGTAATGTGGCTCTAAAACGTTGTTTAGTACATTTTCAGCAAGCGTTTTGTTCCAGAGTTTGTGCTCGAAAAGAATATCCTCAAACATGGTAATGCCGTCGAATGATGCCAAGTAAGTAGATTCATCATCGATAGCAACAGCAGGCTTTAAAGGCTCCCCGATAACTTGACTTGCTATTGGTCTGGCCATTTCTTCGGTTTCGTGGCCGCGCTCGAAAAGTTTTAAGGTGTAATCATCTACTATGCTGGTCCAGCCTTTTTTGTGATCAAGCAAGTTCGTGCGGCTGATGTTTTTATGCTCACCCATCATGGCCGGCGCTTCTGATGCCGTAAAATACTTGGCTCGGCATTCAAGCCATTCTTTTGTACCTTGAGCTAAATCTAAAATTTTCACGCTGCTTCTCCTTTTTCAAGCTTGCGGATCTGCTCTTGTATTTCGTCAGGAACAATAAACTCTGCTGAAATACTCTCGATAATGTCATCAGGCGTTGCTTTGCCGGCCGATATAAACTTGATCCATTTGGGTGAAAGTGAATCAAATTTATCCTGCGTGTATTCAGGTTTCTCTGATGAATCAGAGCGCTGAGGAACCTCGTTAACAGAGCGCTCTTCTCGCTTCCCTGGCTCATCAAATTCATCGGGCGTATAAACACCCAAAATAACTTCTGGACAGTAAAGGCGAGCCCACCGCTTTGTGCCAACATAGGCAATTTGCTGGCGAGGATCGCTTTTCCAGTTGGGTGAATTCCGAGTGGTGATTAATGCGAGATCTACTTTTAACGATCGAGCCTCATTTTCACCTTTAAACGTTGCTGATACCTCTACACCGAGACCAGCTTCGTTTTCCTTTCTTAAACCACTGGCAATGTAAGCATCCCAATCACCGTAGTATTTGAACTTCAAACGCTCTTTGATAGGGGCGTTCGCAATAACAACAGCGTTTACAAGTTGAGCTTCATAACCGAGATTACCATTTACAATGTGCGTCTTTTGAGCCACAGCAAACGGATCCATATTCCAGCGAGCAGACTGCATAACAATAGCCATACAGTCGGCTGAGTTACCCTGTAAATGCTTGGGAACCGTGCAATGCCCCTGAGCCATCATTTCAGAGAATGCGATTATTTGATTCATTGCCTGGCTATTAAGAATCAAGCCTTGCGGTGTGACGTTGGTAGTCACGCCGTTTTGATTTTGAGCAACTGCTGAGTTATCCATGATTAACCTCCTTAGAAAAAGCACTTCCTTGTGCTGGACGTACAACCAACTGATTGCGCAAGTCGAGCGTGAATTTTTTGACGGCGTTCTGCCACCCCGGGATCATGTAAAGAAAATCAGTGCGGGTTTTCCGAGCTGGGTATTCTTCCGGGAAAATTTGAGTAACTGAAACGCCATCGCCGTAGACAGTCCAATCGATAACTTTGCCCTGGTCTTTAAGTGCCTGGCAGATATCGAGCATGTATTGCATGCTCAGTGGTAATTGCTCTTTGTTGTCGTCCATCGTATTATCCTTAGTTGCTAATTGGCCGCTTTCGTCTGCAAACTATGACGGCCGTTTGGTTGGAGCCCCGTGACAGGGGCTTTTCTAAATTAAAACTTCCTGATGTGGTACCGACACTGGGCGGTTCCTGACATCCACCACATCAATAAGTGGATCCTTTTCAAAGCCTGCACAAATCTCAGTGCAGAAAGCCTGCTTATGGTGCTTATTGCACTTGCCGGTTTGAGTTCGGGTAGGGATGTCGCCAAGCTGGTGAGACTCGTACAGGCAAAGCTCATCTTCTTCCCAGCCTGTTGGTTCGTAATGAGTGCAACTGATGCACGCCTTTGGCATTGAGATATTCATCACTCATCACCTCCAAAAAATACCCTGGCTATAAACAGCGCAACCGCAAACATAAATGCGATAACGCCGACTACCCATAACCAAATCATGCTGCTTCCAGCACTTCTTCAAAGTCACTGACAGCTTCCCAAATCGCCGTGATAGCCATTTCTTTTATCATTGACTCAATGTAGTGCTTAGCGCTTAAAGGGTCGTTCAGGGCTTTGTCGTAAAGAGCATCGAAGTTGTCCGGCTCTTCTTTAAATGCTTCAACAAGACCGTCACGGGTAATTTCGCGAGTTTCTTCTGGTGATTCGAATGTAACCGATCCGGTATCAATGAATTGCTCAAGGTGCCAGGCCGCTAAATCATTCATGCCTTGGTTAAGGTGAGTAGGGCGATACAAATCAACCAGGCGAACAAGGTTCATTGGTACGCAGCGTGTATCAATGTGCGTTACCTCTACCGGCTGGCGGTTTACGTGGGTGTCGATTTGGTTTTGTACGAAGCAGTTAGTCATGGTTATCACCTTATTTATCAGATTGGCACATAACTGCTTTCCCAAATATCATTTTAAAATGCGTGCAACAGACATAAGCTGTGTAGTTGTGCCTAAATATATCTGGATCATCATGCAGAATTTCTTCACCGACTTTATGCGTAGCTGGTGAGCCGCATAGGCTGCAATTTTCTCCTTCACATGATTTTGAAATGAAGTGGTTCATGCGGCATTCTCCTGAAAGTATTTCTTGTGGAAATGAAGTTGTCCTTTCGCTGTAATAAGCGTTTTAAACCATACCTGCCGTTCGCCAGCTTGGTCGGTGCGAACACCCTCTTGAAGCTTTAATAAGCCTTGATCAACATATTTCTGATAAGGCTTGTTTCGGTCCTTAAGGCTGCTCATCAAGTAACCTTCATCGCGTAGCAGCTCATACAACTTGTTCTGGCCAGTGCCTACCGACTTGGCAAAGTCGCGAAATGAAACTGAATTGATTGCCTCGTTAACTGAATCGGCAAAAGCAATCTTTGGCTTGGCGGCCTCTAACTTGTCAGCCATATCAGCAGCAAGGCGTAATGCCTCCGCGAATGACTGAGGGACTGTTGCTTGTACTTGGTAACTGCCAGTCTTGCGAATAGACGGAAGAACTTCTGATACTACCCATTCTTCAAACGCTTCAGCCTCTGGCATTTTTGAGCGCATGATTAAGCGGTAAACATCACGCTCTGGAACTAAAAGCATTAGCTGATCACCGCTACTGGTAGGGATATAACGTTTCGTTACCCCCTTGCAGTGATCGCTTATTGCTTTACTGACATTTGAATAGCCAAGAATTGTTGCTACATCCTTTGCAACAAACATAGGTTCATCGCTCAACTGAACTGTGCGGATCTCGTTTTTTTGGAACTTGAAAGGAATTACATTGTTCATGTTTTAGCTCTTCATGTAAATCATATGCTTTACATAATAGTCGCTAAATTACTCTTGTCAAGTATATGCTTTACTTTTTAGTTGAAAAAATACCCACTAAAATGTGGGCATTGCAAGGAGGGGAGTTTATGCAGCTATAAGAAGCCTCTTGGCTGCTTTCTCAGGAGAGGAGGTTGCTATTAAAACAATTTCTTTTTTATCAGCTTCCTCTTCATAAAGACTTAAGTAGTCTTGAGCATCTTTATATTGCTTGTCAGTGTAGCTAACTTCATCAAATTCAGGCATGAAAACTATCAATTCCTTTTGGGTTAGATCGAAAGAATAATCCCTAACAACGGAAAGATCCCATAGCAACTTCTTGGCCTCGTTCCATGAAGCGTTAACTCTTGCAGGATTCATCGCGGCAAGATTTGCAACATAGTGATTGGAAACATAGTGGTAGCTATGTATTTTACCTATTTTAAAATTGAAGTTCTTTTTGAGATTATTATCATGCTCTAGAACTTTTCCTTTAACCTTCTTAATCCATCTTGTACTTAACGGACTGGATTTGTCTTTAGATACAGAGTATTCATCTTCTGCATCCTCTTCAATAAAGTTTAAAGAGGCTAGAGAGGCATGGTTTTGAATTGCGCTTTTTAAAAGATCCTTTAGTCCTGATGAATGCATCGTTTCAATCTCAGTGACAAAAGAATTTTGATATGGAGGTTTATAGTCAAAAAGACTTCCCTCAGAGCTCAACCATGCAGTTAAATCATCTGAGATAACACTTATTAATCCTTGAACGCTTTGAGACTGCCCCCCATACATACATAAGAGAGTTTCTTTACTTATAGTTTGCACAACTCTAAATTCACCGGAGTTCATTTTAGCAGCTGCTATAACAGTTATTCGTTCTCCTGAAAGAATTATTGGCTCCAACTGAACGGATAGGTAGCTACCTTGACTCTCTGGTAAAGGAGGAAACTTTGTTTTTAATACGTCTAGGTTAACCATTGTAAACTAGCCCCATTTGTTTCATTCCCAATTGTTGCTCTATTAGTAGAGATAAAACAGAAAGTCGCTGCTCGAAGAATTTCAGCATTTCATCTTCATAAGTATCACTAATGATATTAGCGGATTTTAGTTCACTTGTAATCTGATTAACAAAGTCTAATCGAAAATTTGGTATAGGCTTTTCTAAGTCCTTAAGCAGCCTTCTTTTTCCCAACTCATCATCCTTGTTTAAAGCAGCAGTAAGCGTATTAATAATTCCGTTATCATAAGAAGGTATATTAAAATCTCCACACAGACACTTTTCATGATCTATTAAGTATATCTGCCCAGACCCTTTGATGAGTATGTTTTGTTGATTCCTATCAGGATTCTTTATCCATTCATCAAAGCATGCTGCTTCATTTTTTTTCTTCCACTTATCCCAAACAATATTTACAAAAGTCTTATTGGTAACTAAAAGCGCAAAAATAGAAGGACTCTTTAAATCTTTACTCGCAAAAACATATTCATCATTCCAAATTCCAATAATAGGATTTGGTGAATTTAATCCAACTTCGTTTGCTAACCTAGCAACCACGTACTCGATTACAATTTTTTCTGATGTGAGTCTTTTTATGTATGCCCGTTCTATGGTTTCTGCAACTTGTATATTGCCCAAATAAACCTGGTTAGATGTATCAAGCTCAAGCTTTTTTGGATTCCCTGAAACCGTCCCTAGTTCAATTCCCATTTTTATTTAACCTTAGATCGATCTATCACACTTTGAATTGTTGACATGAATATGTTTTTTTCATCCTCTGAAAGCTCTATACCAGAATCTACTAACTTCATAAACATATGAAGAACGGCTTTAGATCGGGGGGTTGCTTTCTCTAAAGCTTCAACCGCATAAGGTATTACATTTTCTTTTGCAGAAGACTGACCAGTGAGCTCACCCGTCAAAACAGATAAAAAATCTGGTTCTTCAACGCCGTAAAAAACCGCGGCTTTAGCTAAGTTTGTATTTGTGATCCTTCCAGTTCGAAACCAGTTTGTTACGGCCTGCCTGGTGACATCACAAAAATCGGCGAGAGCAACTTTCGTCTTGCTCCTGTCAGAGGATTTATGAACATCCGTTAGCCAGCTTATAACTAGCTCTTTGTGTCTATCTTCTAGTTCCATGTAAATATAATGCTTTACAAAATTCATTTCTTAAAGCAATCTACAGTTGACAAAGTAAAGCAAGTGATTTACTTTTCTTCGTGGTTTCATTCAAAAGGTGCAAGAAGTGAAAAATTCTCAAATTGCCAAACACTTTGATGTATCGAGGCAAGCTGTTTATGGATGGTTCAAAAAAAAGGTTCCAGCCGAAAGAGTGATAGAGCTCGAAAGGATAAGCGGTATTCCACGCCATGAGCTTCGACCTGACATTTACCCGCCCGAAGAATACAAACAAGCCAGCTAACACGGAGAACTTAGCTATGTATGCAGATCCACGAAAAATCAAAAAGAACGAAGTGAAAGTTCGTTTTGACGATGATGTGAATGAGTTGCTTGATGCGCTGGTGAAGAACACCGGCGGACAAAAAGCGGTTCTGGTACGTGACATATTCATGCGCGGACTTAAAGCGTCTGTATCGGAATCTGAAAACAAGCTTACGGCGGCTTAGATTGCCTTGGAAGAGCCCCGAAAGGGGTATTTTTAGACCTTTTCAGGGCCTCAATAATGACTGAAACCATAGAGCTTAGCGAGGAAGAAATGGAAATCGTTCAGCAAGTCGCAAAAGAAATGGACATTAATTTAAATCAGGCTGCTCAGCTAATCATTGAACGTGGAATTCAAGGGTTGCTAGCTGATATTTCACCAACAACGATGGCTTTAAAGGGCGTTTTAAGGGCCTCAAAAGCCCAAAACAACGGCGGGGCCGCCTAATGTCAGAGCCAACCAACATCCAACACCGGTATATCGCATACATCGACCATTACATTCGCTGCTTTGATAATTTCCCGAGCGTGGCTGTATTGGCTAAAGCGTTTGGCGTAACGCAGGGCGCATCTTATCAAAACTGCATGCTTTTGGAGCGAAAGGGCTTTTTAAAGAAAGTGCCTGGTCGCAAATGCTACCAGCGCACCATCAAATTTAAACAGTATATGGCCAGCTGGCCGAAAGGGGAGGCTCATCGCAAAAATAACTCCCTTACTAACAAACTCTATCCCTCTGTAATGGTAAAGGAAAGCACTGATTTAACTATCAACAAGAGTGATTGTGGGAGGTGCTACACGGTTATCTTCAAAGATTCTAAAGGGGCAGTCTCCGGCAATGAGAGTGACCTCGCCACCGATAGGAATGCTATATGTCGCTGTGCCGAAGACGCCAAAATCAACTGTGACGACAGTGGCCCCGAGACGAGATGAGGAAAGTATGACTTTATCGCCTTTTTTCCAATCACCTTTGTGTTCTTTAAGCATAATTTCACTCCATTGTTTGCTAGTTGGTTTTTTGGTCAATTCCAGATTAGCAGACAGTGGCAGTGAAATAAACGAGGTGACCGCATGAACGGGTTAATCGCGCTTTGGGTATGTTCGCAGGTGGCAAACCTCCCGGCCGTCAACAACTGTCACAGTCAAAGCGAATACGCAATGCCGTGCGCTAACGATTTTAGTGTATTTCAACATCATCAATCCTCCCATTTGTTGTACGAACAGCCTACCAGCTGGCCGGTGCGGGAAAAACTGAACAAAGGAGCGGTTTTATGAGCGAATGCAAATTAAAAATACAGGTTGATGTAAGCCGGATTACAGAACTTCTCAAAGAAGTTGAGCAAGCCGACTTAACTGAGGAATCACTTAAAAGCTTTCTTGAAGTCTTTGAGCGCCTTGTCGATGCTGGCCATTTGTTTAAGGAAGTCGTCCCGGTCGATCTTGGTGATAGTTCCACAGCTGCAGGTGAAAGAGTCGTTTCGTTTTATCCAACCAATACTCTTATTGGTCTTTTTACTGCACTTCTGGCAGGTGATCGGGATTTCAGCGCTATCGAGCATAGTCATTCCTTTGTCAGTTGTTCAAAAACTAAACATAGCAAAGGAGAGGCCCAGTGAGAAGTGCTTTTCATTCATGGTTGCGCCGGAATTTTCCGGCAATCGAGCGCCACAAAAACCTTATCGCGTTTTCTGTGTTTTGGGTGGCCCTGAGCATACCTATCATTTTTAAGACGGCGCAGTTGGCCGGTATTGAGTAGGAAAGGTTATGCCAGAGCTTACTGATGACGATGTATTAAAACTGTTTGAGCCAGGCTCGGAATATACCCGCGAGCAGTTGTGCGAATTGGCAAACGCCTACGATCACGAAAGTAGTGTTTATCTAAGTCGGGCACTTGGCAGGCTGAAACGCTGGGACAAGGTAGCCAAAAGCGAATCAGGAAGCTGGTATCTCGTTGAGGGTAATCACTTTGCAGAAGCTATTACCGAGAAATCCATAGCTAAGCCGCCAAAAGAGCCTAAGCAGGTAAAGGTTAGCACGCCTGTTAGTGAGGTCACTGAAAAGGCGGAAGTTGATAGCGACATTAATACGGCGCTGCTCAGGGTAGCAAACAGGTTTAACCGTTTCGGTGAAGTTTCCAGCCTGGAAGATAAGCTTTATACGCTTGAGTTTCTGGGTAAGTTGCTGGATCCGACTATCGACAAAGTTTTCAAGTCGATAGCTGATGATTTAAGGCGGCTCAATGGCGATGTTTAACGTCTGGTATATGCGTAGCCCAGTTGTACTGAATCATGTGTCCTCATGCCTGTAGTTCCCGGACAACTGGATCAGCTGAATATACAAGCCGGAGTTCACAGGTTCTCTTGCATCTGGTAGCCACGCCAGGGGCGACAAAGTGGCAAACACTCTTATGAGTGCGTTTTGGAAAGGCGGTTAGCACATTTCTTGTCTGTCGTTTGTTCGGCGTGTTAGCCGTCTTTACCAAAGCGTTACAACCCCGAATAAAACGGGGCGTTACAGCCGTAGGTTGGGCGCTTTCCCGAGTCTCTGAAAAAAGAGAGCCAGTTTTACCGACTGCAGTGAGGGTTACAGAACAAATAGGTACCGGTAAGGCAGTTAACTGGCCAGTGACGTTAACACCGGTTATGAGCGGCGGAATGCGGCATTAGCAGTGCTGGCTGGTAGGTGTGGCTCACCTACGAAACAAACGAGCCAACTAAAAGGCGCGTTCAGCCCGCAAGGGCCGAACGCAAGACAATAAAAAACCCGCTAGGTCGGCAAACCAAAACGCGGGTTATTCATCAATCGAGGTTAATTATGACGCAAACAGCGGAAGTAATCAATTTTGCGAGGCCATACGTGAAAGCAGACATAGACAACGGCTATGACAGACTCGCCCACGACTTAACTAATGCTTTAGCCAGGAACTATTCAAGCTTATCTGGGTGTGAGTATCAGGTTGTATTCGCGCTAATATCAAAAACGTTCAGATTCCAAAAAAGTAGTGACTGGATTGCCAATATCCAACTTTGTGAAATAACAGGTATGAGTGATGCGCATATTAGTAAAACGCTGCGCTCACTAAAGGCTAAAAATGTCGTCATCAAGCAGGGTAAAAAGACGGGTATAAACCCGGTTATTAGCGAATGGAAACTTAACCAATCAGTTAATAAAAGAGAAAATAAAAACTTAACCAATCAGTTCGATGAACTTAACCAATCAGTTCAGAAAGTTAACCAATCGGTTAAGAAAAAACAACCAATTAGACCCACACAAAAGAAAGAAACTAATACAAAAGAAACTAATACAAAAGAAAAGGTAGGCGCTAAACGCGCTACCCGTATCCCTGAAAATTTCTCTGTAACGCCTGAGATGGAATCATGGGCAAAAGCAAAAAACTTCACTTTCAACCTGCAATCAGAAACTGAGAATTTCATTCTGTACTGGCAGGGCGAAGGTAAAACCAAAGTAGACTGGCAAGCCACTTGGAAAAGCTGGATGAACAGAACTCAGCAACGTTTTGGTAGCGCTGGTGCTCCACGGCAATCAGCCAGCAGAGCCAGACCTGAAAACTTTAGCAGCAAAGACTATGGCAACGATCTGGTGAGGTTTTAATCATGAATGTTCAAAAGGTAACAGTGAATTGCGAAAAGCACGGTGATTATGAAGCCAACCAAATGGATATCTATGGCAAGGCTATAACCACGACAAAGTGCCCAAAGTGTGCTGTAGAGCATCTTGAAGAAACCAAGCGTAAAGAGCGTGAGGCCAGCGAGTTTGCCAAGAAAATAAGAATTGAAACAAGCGTAAATAACTTTGAGCGTTGCATTCCTGCCAGGTTCAAACACGCTACGCTTGAAAACTATGTAGCAGACACTCCGCAAAAACAAGAGAAGTTAAAAGCCTTTGAGCGCTACTCGGCAGCCTTTGGAAACAAGATTCAGGAAACTGGTGGAGGGCTAATACTTACCGGAAACCCTGGCACTGGTAAAACGCATTTATCAATAGGCCTTGGTCGTGAGCTGGCCAGTGTTGGTTGGCATGTTGCCTACGTAAACCTCACTAACCTAATCAGGAGGATCCGTTCAACCTGGACAGATGAAACGCAAAGCGAAGATGAAATTATTCGCAGGCTTCAGGATTTAAACCTTCTGATCATCGATGAGGTTGGCGCGCAAACCGGAAGTGATAACGAAAGAAATATCATATTTGAAATTGTGAATGGCCGGTATGAGCAGGTAAAGCCAACAATCATCATATCGAATTATTCTGTCAAAGAGGTTGCTGACTTCATCAGTGAGCGAAGCGTTGACCGCATTACCCAAGGCGGGGCCGTTCTTAACTTTACTTGGGAAAGCTACAGAGGTGCAGCATGAGCAAATCAAGAGAGGCCGCTGAAATCATGTTGGCAAATGGAGGGTGGTTCACAGCTTATACACTAGGAAAGGCAATGGGGCTGCCATCTCAAAAGGCGTCAGGTTTTCTGTGGAATATCCGCAACAGCCCAATGTATCAAACTGAAGAAACGCCGCTTCCAGGTAGAAAAATAAAGCTGATCGCCATTAACGGCCGGAAGAGAACTGAAAAGTCGCTCTGGAATCTGGCGCTGTTTGGAGGGAAGAAAGCGTGAAAATTTACAAAGTGATTTACGCCGATCCACCTTGGCAATTCAACAGCAAGAAAACGGGCGGCTCTATGAAGTCCGGTGCCGCACAAAAATATGACGTTATGGACACTGAAAGCATGAAGCAATGGGATATTCCAGCAATATGCCAAGACGACTGCTTGCTGGTTATGTGGTACGTGGGCGCCATGCCGAAAGAAGCAATTGAACTTGCTGAAGCGTGGGGTTTTCGTCTTGTAAACATTAATGGCTTTGTGTGGGATAAAGAAACGAAGCACGGTAAGGACTTTTTTGGCATGGGAAGCATTACTCGCGCTTCAACTGAATCGGCTTTAGTCGCTGTTCGCGGTAAGACTAGCAATATCATCAAAGATCGATCTGTACGTTCACGCATTCGCGCCAAAGTTGGTGAGCATTCAGAAAAGCCACAGGCATTTAGAGAAGCTATCGAAAAGCTATGCGGTGACGTTCCTCGCCTGGAAATGTTCGCAAGAAAACAAACGCCAGGTTGGGATGTGTTTGGCAATCAAGTTGATGGTTCTATCTCAATCCCATTTAGTCGCCAATTAACATTGGGAGCAGTGGCATGAGCAACCTACAACCAAAAAACTGGATCCGCCCACCTTACGCCAAGGAAGGAAAAAGCGTAAGGAAGCGCTGGATGCCGCCGAGGAACGGGCCCATAAACAGCCGGCCAATATCTTTGAGGATTTTGAGCAGATGTTTAAGGAGTTGGCGTGAGAGATAAAATCATCATTTCCGTACTGGTAACCGCCATTGCTTATTGCATTGGCGCCATGCTGGTAATAGCAGGGCTAACTACAGCCAACGGTCTGGCGGTGTTGGCGGTAATAGCCACATGCTCTGTAATCGTTGTTAATCATCTTTGCCGGGCAATGTGTTCGCGCCGTAGGAGTAAGCGCAATGGCTGAAGCACTTTTGAAGCGAGTAGGGGAAGGCTTTTTGCCGGTACCCAGCGCTAACGACCCGGACGCATTTAAAAGCGTGCATGCTGGTGAAACTATTAGAGTGGTATTCACAAAGCCTCGCAACTCAAAGTATCACCGCAAATTCTTCGCCATGCTAAATGTTGGGTATGAAGCATTTGAGCCCCCAGAGCAGTTACACAAAGGGTTGCCAGTTCAGAAGAACTTTGAGCGCTTCCGCAAAGACGTCATTATCTCCGCCGGGTTTTATAACGTGGTCGCCAATCTGAAAGGTGAAGTACGCGCCGAGGCCCATTCTATCAGCTTCGGTAATATGGGTGAGGAAGAGTTTACCAAGTTATATAACGCCTGCTGTAACGTACTGCTTCAGCGGGTGCTGAGAAACTATACCCGCGATGACTTGGACCGTGTTGTTGAAGAGTTGGTGAGGTTCTGATGAGTAAACGCCAGTGCGCCCACTGCAAAACACGCAAACCGGCCGAGCAAATGCTTATCCGGGGTTTAAAGGCGTACTGCAGTCAAGAACACTTCATTGAATGGGCCGCTGGCAATGTTTCATCACTGGCAAAAAAGGGGAAATCCATTGAACGCAAAAGACGCCAGGCGAAAAAAGAAAAACTCAAAACAAAATCGCAACACTTACGAGAGGCCCAATCGGAATTTAACAAGTTTATCCGTATCAGGGATGCGAAGGAGCCGTGTATCTCTTGCGGTCGCTTTCACACTGGCAAGTATGACGCCGGTCACTATCGAACAACCGGAGCGAATCCAGAATTAAGGTTTGATGAGGACAATTGTCACCGTCAGTGTGTCCCATGCAATCAGCATTTATCCGGAAATTTAATTAACTACCGCATAAATCTGATAAACAAAATCGGCATTGAGCGAGTCGAGCGCCTTGAAGGTCCACATGAGTTACCAAATTGGACCATTGAGCAGATACAAGAAATAAAAAAACACTACCGTCAGAAATGGCAGGAATTAGAAAAGAAAGCGGCTTAGCCGTGCGCTAATGAGGTTGAAATGGTATCAAATCCAACATTGCCAGAACTTAATGATAGTCGGCCAATACCTCGCGGTGGTCTAGTTATTAGGTATGCAAGGAAATTGCGAGGCTATACAATTTTAGAGTATTCGCATTCAGTTGGTTTAGCTAAAAACACCCTAAGCAATTGGGAGCGAGGAGTGTGTGAGCCGAGTTTCTTTATGGTTATGACAATCCTGAACGATTTAAAAGTAGATTTAGTGGAGGCCTATAAAAATGCACAAAGACCAGCCAACTAGAACTATCAAGCAAACCCGCTCAGAGTTGCGTGAATGGGGTCGGTTCTGGCAGCGTTACGGTACTGAAGTCAGTTCAGGCGGTAGTTTATTTGCTGCAATGATGCAGCGGTATCAAAAGAGCGATAGTAAATACCACAGACGGCGTAGAGTTAATAAAGATGACATTCGGTCAAACATGCCTGAAGGAGCGCAGCGCCCGGTTAGCGCTGATTGCTCACCCTCACGAACATCAGTTGCCTACTATGAGCGAGAGGTGTTTGTACCATGGAGTCTGCAAGGCCTGGATGATTTTATTGAATCTATGCAGCGGGAGTGCTCTGAAGCATTACGTAGAAGATACGTAGAGGAAGAGGATGTTAGAGGTGTTTGGCTGGATAGGGCTGAAAAACTTGTTATGTTTAGGTAAAACACCAGATATTGGGTTTTTAAATGCCTCATTTTGGGGTATAAATATATAAAATACGCGAGAAATGACTCAGGCTCTTGAATGAAAATTCAGGGGCTTTTTTATTGCCTAAAGGAAAGTGATGTTTCAGCTCAGTGAAAGAAGTAAACGCCATTTAGACGGCGTTAACCCTAAACTGGTTGAAGTGGTTAAACTCGCCATACAATTGACGAAAGTTGATTTCGGTATCCCTATCACGGGCGGCTACCGCACAGCAGAGCAGCAGCGCGCACTTTATGACGCTGGCAAGTCTCAGCGGGACGGTTATCAAAATAAATCACACCACCAAGCCGGTAATGCGGTAGATGTATTTGCCTATGTAGATGGTAAGGCCAGTTACGATATGGGTGATTTAGCCCAAGTGGCAGCTGTCATGCTTGAAGCCGGTCACCGGTTAGGTGTCAGCATCCGCTGGGGTGGTCTTTGGAAGTCATTTATTGACGCTCCACACTTCGAGTTGGCAGAATGAACTGGCTAACTACACTTGCATCACCAATCACGGCAATCGTTAAGGGCGTATCCGGCTTTGTCTCTAAAAAGCAGGAAATCACTGCCAATAAAGAAAAGGCTATAGCAAAGCTTAAACAGTCAAAACAAGAAGGCCAGCAGCATATCATTCTTACTGATGCCGAAGGCGAGGCAATGCTTGCCAATGGCTTGGCCGGCAGTTGGAAAGATGAGTACGTAACCATCGTTATCACATTTCCAATTGTGCTGATTATGCTTGGCACGTTGTATTTTGCATTCACCCAGGATGACAGAATGCTTCAGGCAGGAGTTGAGTCAATCAAAGCGCTTGAATCTGCCGGTGTCGATATGGGTTTTCTCATGGAAGCTGTTGTTCTGGCCGCCATAAGCCTGAAAATATGGCGAAAATCTTAAACTAATTGACAATAACATAACTGTATGTATATCCAGTAAAATGCAAGTGTGTGAACAATTGAGACATATCATGCACGTAATACAGCAGAATATTAATGACGACCAATCAATGATCGATAAAGCCAGCGCAACAACTTACACAAGTGGGGCACTGACGGCATTGTGGGGGTTCGTCACCTCTCAAGAGTTCGGAATATTTTTCGGTATTTTTATCGGTAGCGCCACTTACCTTTTAACGTGGTGGTACAAACAGAAAGACTTGGCATTTAAGCGGGCTGATGAACGGCGCAAACAAGAATTGCACGAGGCCACTATGCAGGCTATGGCAAATAACGCACCGGAAAACATAAAAGAAGAATAACTCATGATTGTCATCTTTGGCCGTTCCAATCACTGGATTTCACGGCTGATAAGATGGCGCACAAGGTCAGATTGGTCCCATGTCGGAATTGTTGATCTTAACCGAGTGTTAGAGTCAAAAGGTCCGATAGGCGTACAGTTTACCCCGATCAGCGAATTCATAGCGCGTTACACTCACACCGAGATTCGTTGTCTCCCTGGCAGCATAGAAAAAGCAAAATCAAAACTCGGTGCTCCATTCGATAGGCGTGGGCTGAAAGGGTTATTTTTTAAATTAAAAAACACTCACGATAAAAAAGCGTGGTTCTGCTCTGAGTTAGTCGCATACGCATCTGATGAAATACACGATGATGACGCACACTTAGTAACACCAGAGCGTATTTATAGGTTAAGCACAAGGTTACCGAAATGAGCGTTGAGATTTCAAATCAACAAGTTTTCCCTAAGTTCGACGGCGAGGCCGTTTTGTCTATTAAGTTTGTTGATGGATCGCCGCAGTTGGAATTCAATGCCGGGGATGGGTGGGAGCCGTTTGGGGAAGGTTTGTATACCTCAAGCACTGCAGTCGGTATCAGTGGTCACCCAGAGTTGGACTACAGAATGAATAATATTGGCAATTCAGTCATTAGGTTGCTGGGCAGTAAAAACGGTATTCCGCTTTAGGGATTATTATGACCGCTCGACTTGATGACAATCTCGGAAAGTTTTTCGATAAAGCTTTTCAGAAGATTGAGAAGCAGATTGAATTTGCTGCTTTGCTTACAGCTAACGCTATTGCAGAGGATGTTAAAACTGGTGTCGAGCGCCAGTTAAAGTCTGATATAGATAGACCAACACCATTTACCAAGAAGGCATTTAGAGTTAAGCGAGCCAATAAAAAAACGCTGGCAGCCACCGTTGAAATAAAGCCCGTCCAGGCAAAGTATCTAAAGTATCAGATAGAAGGTGGCACTCGACGTAACGAACCTGTTGTTATCCCTCGCAAGCGGGCAGCAAATAGGTACGGTAATTTACCAAGAGGCAAGCTAAATCGCTTACGTCAACAGGGCAAGTCATTTATAGCTGATGGTTTAGTGCTGCAAAAGATGAAGAGAAAGAATAGACCTTTGGCATTCCTCGCTGATGAAGCGAAATATAAAAAGCGCTTCAAGTTCTTCGAGAGGGCGCGCGGTACAGCCAACAAGGTAGCTCAAAAAAGATACAGTGAGTCAATAAAATATGCTTTATCAACAGCTAGATAGCGAGTTGCACACCGCTGGTGCAAAAAAGGTACTTTCCAGACCCCCTTTAGCCCGAGGGTAATTTGCACCCCGAAGTTTGGCTATTTATGAGTTATTTTCGCTTCAAGTTGTTGTGTTATGCCGTTTCACTTTTCACGAACCTAAAGAATTATGGACCCGCATTTAATAAATAAAAAGAACATGGCGGCGTCTTGTGGCATATCCACGCAAGCCTTTGATAAGTGGGGCGTAAAACCTTACAAGAAATCAGGCCGTCAACAGTTTTACCGTGTTCAGGATGTGATTGAAAACCGGGTTGAAAACGAACTTAAAAAAAATAACAACCGAGTTAACCACGGTAGCGAGACAATTGATATTGAGTATGAGAAAGCAAAGCTCACTCAACAGCAGCGGATCACGCAAGAAATTAAAAATGAAATTTTAGAGGCCAGAGCGATCCCGGTGGAAGCCGCCCGCGATGTGTTAGCTAGAATTCTGGCGCAAATTGGGGCAACCCTTGATGCCTTAGCTCCAAACATTAAACGGCGGCACCCTGAGATTGAACAGCGCATTATCGACTTTATTAAGTCAGAGACGATCAAACACCAGAATGAGGCCGCCAACCTCGATAATTACATAGACGAAATATTAGACGATGTTGTCACCCAGGCAGAGGCGAAAATTTAAGAAAGCGCTGAAGGATGGGTTAAACGTTTTATATCGCTCGCCACCATTAACCGGGGTGGAGTGGGCTGATGAGCATTTCTATATGTCGCCAGAGTCCTCCTATATTGAGGGTAAATGGAAAACTGCACCGAGTCAGATAGCCATTCTGAACTCGATGTGTAACGACGATATCCGAGAGGTGAACTGGTTAAAGTCCGCCCGGGTCGGTTACACAAAACTTATCTGTGCGGCGATCGGTTATTTTGTTGAGCACAAGAAACGCAATATTGGCGTGTGGCAACCGGATGACGGTGCCAGGGACGCATTCAGCAAAAAACACATTGATCCCATGTTGCGTGATGTGGATGTGGTCCGCTCAATATTCCCATGGTTAAACAAGAAACATAAAAACAACACCATTGAGAATAAAGGGTTCTCAAACCGTCGAGAGCTTTTCTTGCTCGGTGGTAAGGCGGCGAAGAACTACCGCGAAAAATCCCTTGATGTGTGTTTTTACGACGAGCTATCAAAGTTCGATCGTGATATTGAGGGTGAAGGCTCACCCACATTCATAGGTGATAAGCGCCTGGAAGGTTCAGCGTTTGGCAAATCCATTCGCGGATCCTCACCAACGGTCCTGGGTGAATGCCAGATGACCGAGGCGGCGGAAAGTTCAGAGCACCGCTTTAAACGTTATATCCCTTGCCCGCATTGCGGCACACACCAAGTGTTAGTGTTTGGTGGTAAGGGGGCTGAATATGGCCTTGAGTGGGATAAGGAATTAGAAGGTACTGAACGCGCTAGAACGGCTCGGTACCGCTGTAAAGAATGTGACGACACATTCAGCTATTCCGATTTTCTTGAGGCGGATAAGCAAGGTTACTGGTTAAGTGATAATGGGCTGGCTACCCATGACAGCATCACGTTCTATCATGCTGAAGGGTATCCAGAAAAAAAATCCATTGCGCCCACGCCTGAATCGGTAACGTGGATCTTAAACTCCCTTTACTCCAACTTTTCGCCCTGGTCGCGGATTGTCATTGAGTGGTACAAGGCGCAAAAAAACAAACTCACTCTCAAATCATTCATCAATACCACGTTGGGTGAGGCGTTTGAAGAGTTAGAAAAAACCGCCACCGAGCCTGAACATCTGTTAGCAAGGCGTGAGCACTATGATGCTCAGGTGCCTGATGATGTGGTGTATATGACGGTCGGCGGTGATATGCAGGATCACTGGTCAGAATTTGTTGTATATGGCTGGGGAGCTGGTGAAGAGTGTTATGTTATTGATTTTTTTGAGGTGCACGGCGATCCATCCCGGCCAGAGTTTTGGGATCAACTTGAGAAGCCTTTGAGGCGGTCTTACAAAAAAGCCAACGGCGAAATTATGAACTGGGCTACCGGGGTCTTTGACTCGGCAGGCCATTACACTGATGAAGTGTACAAGTTTACTAAGCGCTTTGGTGTGATGCGTTTATTTCCGGGCAAAGGCGCTAGCGAATATGGCAAGCCCATTGCCACTAAGCCGAAAAAGAAAAACGGCCACGGCGTGTACCTAATTTCTATTGGTACCGATAACGCTAAGGATTTAATTTCAGACAGGCTTTGCATAAAACCGGCAGAAAGGGGGGTTCCTAACCCCGGATTCATTCACTTCCCAATTAAAGAATGGTGCGAATTATCATTCTTTGAGCAGTTACTGGCTGAATCGAAAAAGCCACAAAAGTATAAAGGCGGCATCCGATACGTTTGGGATTGCCCTGACGGGAAGAGAAACGAAAAAATAGATTGTCAGGTTTACGGCCTGACAGCGCTTCGAATCGCTCAGCAATACTTTGCATTAGATCTCGATATTCTTAGTGCAAAAATTAAACCACAAGCAATTCAAACAACGCAGTCAAATGATGCCAACAAAAGCATGCAGGATCTAGGAAAACTATTTAATGGCAACCGCTGAGCAAACCGCACAATTAAACGAGGCCAGAACGGCCCGTCATAAATTAATGACGGGTACCGCTGTAGTGAGTGTGAATAAAGATGGGATGTCGGTTAGCTATACCCGCGCAAATCTGTCAGAGCTCAATTATTACATTGAACAACTGGAGCGCGTGGTTGAAGGCTCTGGCCGCCGCCGTGCGCCTGCTGGGGTGAGATTTTGAAAGACGTTAAAATTTTAGACGCCCACGGCAATCCGATCGCCAGTTCTTACCGTGGTGCAGCTGGTGGATTTGGTAACCAGCTGATTGACTGGGCACCGTTATTAAAATCAGCCGATGCCAGTTTACTCCCTGATCTGCAGATGGGTAACGCCCGCGCGGATGATCTTGTCAGGAACAACGGCTTTGCCAACGGAGCCGTGCAGATGCACGTTGATAACGTGGTGGGCTCATTGTTTAGGCTTAGCTATAAGCCACAGTGGAAAATATTGGGCATTGCTGAGGCTGACGCCCGCGATATGGCGGTGGATGTTGAAGCGGCGTTTCGTGAGCATGCAGAGGATCCAGTTGGTTGCTATTTTGACGCTGAGCGAAAACGCACGTTTACCATGATGGTAAGGGAGGCGGTTGCCACTCACGTTAATCTTGGTGAGGCAATGGCCGCCGCCGAATGGATCCGCCGCCCAGGCAGCCCGTTTCGCACTGCAATTAAAATGATTTCGCCAAAGCGTGTATCAAATCCGCATGGTGTTTCAGATTCACAGTTTTTACGCGGCGGGGTAGAGCAGGATCGGCATAGCGCCGCGATTGCATATCACGTCATTAATCCACGTTATGGCTTTGGTGAAAGCCTCATGGGTTATGGCTGGGGTGAGTGGCGCCGGGTCGCCAGAGAAACCCGCTGGGGCCGCCAGCAATTCATTCATGTGTTTGAACCATCTGAAGATGGGCAATCACGCGGGAGCAATAAATTTTTATCGGTCATGGAACAGTTGTTCATGATTGATAAGCTGCAACTGACAAAACTTCAAAACGCGATCATTTCCGCGATGTATGCCGCCGTTGTTGAATCTGAACTGGATTCAGAAACCGCGCACAATATGATTTTAGGTGCTGGAGCTGGTAACGACCAGGTGCAAAAAGGGCTGGTTGATTTAATGGCAATGTCTGCTGCCTATCACCAGGGTGCCAATGTCAAAATGAACGGGGCGAAAATCCCACATTTATTCCCTGGTGAAAAATTAGAACTTAAAACGCCTTCTCATGCGGACAACGGGTTTGCCGATTTAGAGGCTTCCATTCTGCGCTATACCGCAGCAGGTATGGGAGTGAGTTACGAACAGATCGCGCGGGATTATTCAAAAGTCAATTATTCCAGCGCGCGAGCATCAATGATGGAGTCATGGCGCCATTTCATGGGCCGCCGAAAAGTCATCGCTGGTAAGTTTGCCTCATCCTGTTTTTCTCTGTGGCTGGAAGAAGCTATAAGCCGCAACGTGATCACGCTGCCTCGAAAAGCAAAGTATAACTTTTATCAACGCAAATCTGCCTGGTGTAATGCTGAATGGATCGGCTCCGGCCGTCTGGCTATCGATGGATTGAAAGAAGTCAAAGAGGCGGTATTACGTATTGAGTCCGGTCTGTCTACTTATGAAAAAGAACTGGCCATTATGGGTGAGGACTATCAGGAAATATTTAGTCAGCAGGTGAGAGAAACTGCAGAACGCAAAGCAGCGGGGTTACCGCCTGCCAGCTGGGAGCAGGTAAACCGATTTGGTGCTGAACAGCCAGAACAAAACACAGAAGGAGAGGCCGCGTAAGCGGTCTTTTTTATGCCTATGATCAATCAACTCACTAACCAGTTTATGGCAATGGATCCTAAACATGCCAAAAGCCTGGTTGGTTCTCTGGCGTTACAAAACAAAACCGGCGTCACTGTTTTTGATGCGACCGGACAGGTTGAAGTGAACGAAAAGCCGCGCATCAATGATGTGTTAGCCGGGTATCACGGCGGGGTGGATAGTTACGACCAGAAGCCTTTTCATTTCATCGATGGAATCGCGGTTATACCAGTAACAGGAACGCTACTTCACAAGTTGAGTTGGTCCTCTTCCTGGGCCACCGGTTATAATTACATTGTTTCTAAATTCGATGCCGCCAACGCTGATCCGGATGTAAAGGGTATTTTACTGGTGATCAATTCCCCGGGCGGTACGGTGGCCGGCTGTTTTGATGCAGCCGACCATATTGCAGAAAACAAAGGCGCTAAGCCGTTGTGGGCCATCTATGACGATATGGCCTGCAGCGGCGCCATGTGTATCGGCAGCGTTGCGGATAAGCGGTTTACTACACAAACCGCGCTTTCCGGCTCTATTGGTGTGGTGCAAATCCATGCCAGCTATGAAGAAATGCTAAACGATGCTGGACTTGCCGTGACGCTGATTTATTCCGGCTCACACAAAGTGGACGGCAACCCGTATAAAAACCTGCCTGATGATGTTTACGAATCCTTCAAATCGCAATGTGACAACTTACGAGGCCAGTTTGCAGAAAAAGTGGCCTCAAATATTGGTTTGTCGCTTGATGATGTGATGGCTACGGAAGCGAAAACTTACACCGGCCAACAAGCGGTTGATGCGGGCTTGGCGGATGAAGTGATCAACGCGCATCAAATCCTATCCCATTTCAATCAACACCTGTCCGACTCGGACAGTTCAACACTAAGGAATATCACGATGAGTGATCAAACCACCCCTGTGGCTGAAGAGTCGGTAGATACCGTTGCTGAAGCCCAAGAATCAGCACCCGCACCCAATGCGGCCGCTGATGAGCGCCAGCGCATTGGCGCCATTGTTAATGCACCAGAGGCTGAGGGGCGTACCGATTTAGCGCGCCATTTAGCGTTTGAAACGGATATGTCAGCTGAGGCGGCCGTAAGTGTATTAAAGGCTTCACCAATGGCAAGTGTCGCGTCTAATGAAAACTCATTGGATGCCGCCATGGCCGGTACCGAGCAACCAAACATCACCGCTATGGCTGATGATGCAGAGGAATCAGAAGCATCGCAGTTTGTAGCAGCTTATAAACACGTCGTTGGAGAGAAATAATGACAGTCGAAACTTACAACTATGACGATATCACCAGCGGCAGCGATGCCATTGCTACTACCGCAGTGACTATCCTTTCCGGCCAAGATTTGGCCGCCAATACACCGATTGGTCAAGTGACCGCTTCAGGCAAATTTGTGGAGTGTAACCCCAGTGCCAGTAATGGCAGTGAGACACCGGTATACATCACCGCTCAAGCGATCGATGCGACAGGCGGTGACGTAGTGGCGCAAGTCTATAAAGCGGGTACGTTTGATCCTGAGCAACTCGCCTGGCATGCAAACTTTACTGCCACCACTAAATTACTGGCGTTTGTCGGTACCCCTATCAGCCTGCAAGCGCAAGCCGCTGAACTTTAAGGAGTTGAATCATGGCTTTTAATGCATTATCAACCAGCACTATGCTGGATATTGTTCGCACGGTTGGTAAATTCGAACCGTTCTTTTTATCTGTTTTCTTTCCGTCTGTGGTGAATTCACCGAGTGAAACTATTCACTTTGATGCAGTTTCAGAAGATGTGGTGATGGCGCCGTTTGTTTCGCCTGTTATCGCTGGTAAGGTCCACAAAGATCGAGGCGGGGAATTGCGCACGTTTAAGCCTGCTTACGTTAAACCGAAGCATGCGGTGAAACCCAATCAGCTGTTAAAGCGCCGCCCGGGTGAAGCATACCTTGGCAACTTAACCCCTGCTCAGCGTAAGCAAGCCGCAGTGACTGATAATCTGATGCGCCAGGATAAAGCGATCAGTGCCCGTGAGGAATGGATGGCCGCTCAAGCGGTGTTGACGGGTTCTGTAACCGTGGTTGGTGAAGATTACCCGGAACAGCAAGTGGATTTCCAGCGCAGCGCCTCAAACAGTATTACGCTGGCTGGTTCAGCTAAGTGGGATACAGTGGACGTTGATACTTACGATCCTACCGATGATATTACCACCTGGTCTGAAAATGCTACCGGCGCGGTAAACGTTGCTGTAATGGGTAAAGGTGCTTGGACTAAATTTAGCTCTTTCAAAGCGGTTAAAGACAAGCTTGATACCCGCCGTGGTAGCTCTTCAGTCATGGAAACGGCCGTCAAAGATCTAGGCATGGTAGTAAGCTTTAAAGGCTATTTTGGCGACCTTGAAATTTGGGTGTACACCGGCCAGTTCACCGATCCTGAAACGGGCTCAAAAGATTATTACATGCCGGTGAACAAGGTGTTACTCGGTAATAAATCTTACGAAGGTGTGCGTTGTTACGGCGCGATTGAAGATATTGACGCTGCCGATGAGGGTATTGTGGCGGCATCCCGCTGGCCAAAGAACTGGAAACAAGACGATCCATCGGTTGAATATGTAATGACCCAATCAGCACCGCTGATGGTCACGCCTGATGCTGACGCATTCGTTGATATCACTGTTTACTAACTTCGCTTTTGGGGCTTCGTGCCCCTTTCTATTTTTAAGGAAACATCATGGCAACTCAAAGCACTGATCAAGCAGCAACCAGCAAAACCAAAAAAGTGACGCTACTGAAAACTGTACAAATTGAGCCTGGCAAAGCGCCATTAGCGCCAGGTGAACACACGTTGTCCACTGCTGTAGCGAACGACTTAATTAAAGACGGTCTGGCAGAGTGAGCATTCTGGATATTCTGGCTACCGCCAGTGCTGACACCCTGGAGCATTTAGGGGAACCAGTCACGGTAAACGGCGCAGAATATACCGGTATTCATAACGAAATAGAGTACGAAGACGAAACCGGTATTAAAAAGATGGTAACGGTTTCGTTTTCACTCTCTGACGTAAAGCTGTTTAGTCGGGGGGATCCGGTGATTGCACGTGATGTTAATTACAGGATTGACAAAATCCCACCGACTGACTCGCCACTGGTTGATATTGAGTTGAAATATGCTTGATCCCTCTATCATCTTTGATCTGTTTATCAAGGTCGTCCGGTTTTCACTGGCGATTGATTCAGAGATTACCGTTATTCAGGGTGAGCTTGATACTGAAACTGATTTTCCGTTGGTGGCGGTGGCCTCTGGCCCAGTGATCACCAGCGATTTAACAAAACAATCTCAGCAGAACGATTTCACGGTGAATGTTGATGTGTATTTGCGAAGCAGCGAAAAAGACTATTTCAAAGATATCACCGCCATTATTGAAAAAATAAAACGTGGATTAACCAGTTCCAGAGAGTTGGCCATACTCCCGATTTTCAAAATCGAACTGCAACAACAATCTGAACCAAACCGCAGCGCGGAAGGGGTTGAATATTCCTCTCACACCCGCCTTGAGTGGTTAATTGAATACCATACCGAAAGGTAACCAATCGAATTAAACGAACCCGCCAAACGGCGGGTTTTTTATTGCCTAAAATCCAAGAGGAACCATCATGGCAGGTGAAATTAACGGTACTAAAGTACTGATCAAAAAAGATGGCCAAACCATTGTTGGCCAAATGGAAGCGACCTTAACGTTTGGTGGCACGCCAATTGATATCACCAACAAGTCAACTAACGACTGGGTAACGTTGCTCAACAACAACTTATCCGGCAAACAGTTAACCATTGCTGGCACCATTATCTATAACGATAACGCAGCCTACAAAGCGATCCGAACTGCCGCGCAAACCGGCAATCAGGACACTTACACCGTTTTCTATAACGCAGGCCTTGCAACCGACGAAGAATTTTCAGCGACTATGGTGCCAACAGGTTTATCTGATGCGCTGACAATGGGCGATAAGGTGACTACCTCGATCACTTTCCTATCGAGCGGAGCAGTTGCGCACACTCAACCTTCCGCGAGTTAAATTATGGCTGGTGAACAGAACGGCACAAATTGCCTCTTATATCGTCTTGATGAGGGAGGCAGCGATCAAGATGAGGTACTGGTGGGTCAACTTGAGCTGAACCGCACATTCAATGGCGCACCAATCGATATAAGCAGCAAAAGTGATAATGACTGGATAAAGTATATCAATAATGAGATGGCAGGCCGGGGTAATACAATCTCTGGCACCATCGTTTATAACAATGATGCGGAATATGCTCAGATGCGCGCTGATGCTCAGGCTGGGGTAATTCGGGTGTATGTGCTCGATTATACCGGGCTGGCGGCTGATGAACTTCGTTTTGAGGGGATCGCCGGTGGTTTATCTGATGAACTCCCAGTGGGCGACAAAGTGACCACCAGTTTTACTATCACGTCAACCGGGGTAGATCTGTAATGCAATTCAAGCTTTGTTATAAAACTTACCCCTTCAAAATGAACCTGGCTGCAATGAAGCAGTTTAAGGAGCGCACCGGCCTGGATTTATGGTTTACGCTGGTGGCGTTCCTTGAATGCTACGTTGAGAATCAACACAAACCCACGCTAACACTCATGCGCGCCCTGTTTCAAAAGTTGGATTTTGAAACCGCTTCAGAAGTGTTGTATTGCTTGATCCAACAGGCAGAGAAATCCATTGAGATTGAGCAACTGCAAGATGCCATGTTTCGTGTTGGCTGGCGGCCTGTTGATGCAGAAGACAGCGAGTTTAGGCAACCCTGGCCACTGGTGATGGTCGATATTGCCAATCAGATTGACCGGCAGTTACAGCAGGCCATTGACGTAAAAAAAAAGGCACCCGATGGTTAACCATACCGAAGGCGGTGAAAACAGACCCGTTTGATTTTGACTACTGGGCCAATTTTAAGGCGGCCGTTAAACAGGGTATTGCGCCCTCAGAAGTCTGGCAACTGGATTACCCCGAACTTTTTCACATTCTTGAGCTATCAGCCGCCACCGGCGGGTTTGATATTGCGATGATGATCAATGCTGAACGCCGTTCAAATGGCGCCCGCGATCCAAGGTATTTAATCGATGAGCACTGAAGAATTTTTATTTCGGATCGCGGCTGACACCAAAGAGTTGAGGGAAGAACTCAAAAAAGCCCGAGCCGAAACCGGCAAGTTTTCCGACGATTTGGACAAGGCCAACGAAAAAGGCTTAACCCTTAATACGTCACTGAGCAAGGTTGCCTCTGGAGTGGCTATGGTGGCCACCGGCGTGGCGGCTGCTACCACCGCGTTTATTGCTTACTCCACTGCGCAGGGTCGCGCTATACGTGAAACGGAAATCATGGCGCAGGCGGCCGGGCTGTCTGTGGAAGAGTTCCGCAAAATGTCCTTTATTATGGGCACGGTGGGGCTGGACGGTGAAAAGTTCGGCGACATTATGAAAGACACCCAGGAGCGGATCGGGGATTTTCTCGCCACCGGCGGCGGTCCGTTTCAGGATTTCGCGGACGTTATGGGCTACACCAAAGATGAGGCCATTGCCTTAGCCTCTGAGTTTGAAACCATGAGTGGGCAAGAAGTGCTGCAGGCCATGGTAACCCGTATGGAAGAGGCCGGTAAAAGCACTCAACAGATGAGTTTTGCCCTTGAGGGCATGGCATCAGATACCACCAGGCTGATCCCGCTACTTAAAGATGGTGGCGCCCAGGCAGCAGCGTTGGGTGAAACGTTCGATAAAATCAACGTGCCACTGTCTGAGGAAGAAAACGCGCAGTTCCGCGCGCTGGCTGATAACGTTGATTTAGCACAAACCTCGTTTGTGAATTTTCTCAATAATGCGATCGCACCGTTTCTGCCGGCCATTAATGCCGCTGCAAATGCGTTGGCTGAATTTTTCGCTTCAGCGCAGACTGAGGTCGATCTTGACCGGATTGTTGATGACAACGAACTAGTTAAGCAGGTTGATACGCTCACGGAAATTAACAGGTTGGAAGCGAGCATCAATGAAAAACTTGAACAACAAAAAAACGCAAGGAAGTTAGGAAGACCTGGTGCTGTTAGTGAAAAGTTAGAAGCGGAATATCAAGCGGCCGCTGAGGCCATCACCGCGCAGCGAATAGCGATTGAGGAGAGGAATAAAGCTGAGCAGGAGTCCATCGATTTAGAAAGTGAGAAAGGCACTATCAAATCGAATACCGGTGCAGACTCAATAGACATCAAGCAAAATCTTATTGATGAACTCAAAGATCGTGAAGATGCAAAAAAAACGGCGATCCAGTTGCTTAAAGAAGAGCGTGGAGAGCGCTTAAAAATACTAGCCGCCATGTTTCAGGGTGAGGCAAGCTTAACCGCATCAGAACTTAAAAAGAAAAACGAGCTCGCCAAACAAATCCATCAAGATTATTTCTATCAGGTAAACCAACTGGCCAAAACTCAGAATGAAAGGCGTGTTGAGGGGATGGCCGCCGAGTTATCGACGTTAAATGATTTACTGGCGAACAAATTAACCTCTCAGGAAAACTATCAGGCCCGCGTCAATGAAATGTTGGGTCTAGACAGTGATAGTGATTCAACCGAACTTGAGAAATTACAACAGGAACGGTCAGAGCGACTGCAAATTCTTGAGCGCTCATTTGATGAAGAAGCAGAATTAACACATGATCAATTGCAGCAAAAGAATGAAATATCAAAGCAAATAGAAAGCGACTATATTGATTCAATCAATGAGTTAGTGCAGACGCAAGAAGAAAAACGCCTTGAAGCGGCAGAGCGTGAGTTATCAGGGCTGGCTGAGTTATTTGAAAACAAACTGATTTCACAGGAGCAGTACGAAGAAAAGCGCCGGGAAATCATTGGGCAGTACGATCCTACCAGTCTGGATCCGGAAGCGCTGGAAGAAAAAAACCAACTGGAACTGGAGCAATTGCGTGAAAAATTGGGTGAGCAATTAATCTCCTATGAGGATTATTACACCCAGTTAGCGGATCTTCAAAAGAAAGACACTGAAGAGAAGAAAAAACAAAAAGATCTCGAAAACTGGTGGTCTGAATCGTCGGTTAAAAAACAAATCGACTTAGGCACCACGCTGCTCACCTCACTGGGCAACAACTCCAAAAAACAACATAAAATTCAGCAGGGGTTATCCGCTGCGAATGCGGGCATGAATACCGCCGAGGGGGTAACCAAGGCGCTGTCTAAACAGGATTATGCAGGCGCGGCCTATATCGGTTTGACAGGTGCTGCGCAAATCGCCGCAATCTGGGCCTCAACGCCAGATGGTGGCGGATCATCTTCACAGTCACCCGCCGCGACGCCCGCTGAAACTCCGGCGGTTACCTACAACGAACAAACTACGACCGTGACCGATATTACTGAGGACGTCTCATCTCAGGCAATTTTCAGAATTGAGTTTACGGATGAAGTGGTCGATGCCGTGGCGCGCAAAATCGACAAGGCAAAAAGTGATGGCCGAGTATGATAATTAGTAAGTCCAACATCGTATCAACGAATAATATTTTGTTGATTTCTGGCACGCTGTCCGATGGTGCCATGGTGAATACGCGCGATCCGGACTTTTCAAGCAACGTTAGCAGTAATTCTACAACGTTTAGTATTCGATTCACGTCGGTTGGTTCCATCCAATACCTCGGCCTGCACGGACTATCTCTACCGGTTGGTTGTGTTGTGACCATTACCGGCACGGGCTTTAATCATAGTTACACGACAACCAGAGACGTTAAGAATTTAGTGTTCTATCAATCCACCCCGGCCACCGCCGGTAATCTGACGATTGAATTTTCTGGCGGTGGCAGTAAAACGATTAGCTATATTCAAGCCGGGCTGGCTACGGTTATTGATTGGGGGACGAACCCCGGGCAGCCTCTGCACTATCTGGCTTCGCAGCGCAGAACGCGGGCGGCAACTAACGAAAACGGCATGCCGGTGCGCCGGGTTCAGGAGGTTGTCATTCCCCGGCTTCGGCTCACTATGAATAACATGGCAAAAAGTTGGGCGCGTGATGATCTGCAGGCCATCAGACTAATGTATGAAACCTATGGCATATTGTCTCAGCTCGATTATGAGGATGACAGCCAGCCCGATGAAAGTTGCGCGCTGTTTGAGCTTTCTGATTTTGCTGTGTCCACGCACAGTCAGACCACCGAATTGGTCAATGTGTCATTAACGTGTAGGGCGCTGGCGTGATCCATTATTTTATTGTTGAACTGGATTTGCCGGTGGTAACCGGCACCTGCACGCTCAACGGTAACCCGGGTTTTGGTACGCCGCTGACCTGCCCGGATCAAAGCTCACCGACAACCAACATCAAAACTTACCAATTCACAAATGCCAATATTATCTTAAGCACGTCAGGCATTTTTAAATGCGTTGAAAACGTCGCAGAAACCCCGCCGAAACTGAAAGCGGGCAATGGTGTGGCCAGTCGTGCAACATGCACGATCACGCTGTCTGATTTTATCGGCGATCCGAATCCAGACAGCCCCGCCCTGGTTGATACGCCAGATATTGCTAATTCCGGTACGTTTTTTGGTAAGCTTAAGGCCAGAAACATAATGGCCAACAAACCGGTCCGCGTCCTAGCCTATCAGGTAGATAATGCCAATAACCACACACTGGTTTCCACCCATCACTATATTGCCACGCAATTAAAGCGCAGTGGCCGGGATAACTGGGTGTTGTCGTGCCAGGATGTGTTATTCCGCGCCGATAATGAAAAAAGCCAGTTTCCAAAATTGATCACCGGTCGGTTGTCATCTGATATTACGGACAGTCAAACCAGCATCACTATTGATGGTGATATTGCCGACTGGACGCCCTATGCCGATTACACCGCTGTCATTGGATCTGATTTATTGATGATCACCAACGCCACGGGAAGCAGTAGCAGTGTAACGCTTACCGTGGTTCGCGCTTCCACCATTAACATTGGCTCTCGCACTATCGCAAACACGCCAGAATCGCACAGTGGCGGTGATGAGGTATTCCGGGCGCGTAAATTTGTGGATGCGGATCTGTATGATGTACTGGCCGCCGTGTTTGAAGATGCCGATATTGCCAGCAGTTATTACAGTGCCAGCCAAATACAGGATGAACTGGATTCGTGGCTGGGTAGCCTGTCTGGCTCTATCGATGCGATTTTCTACGAGCCCACTGAAACCACCCGTTTTCTGGATGGTTTGTGTCAAACCTTAATGCTGGATATATACACCGATGTGAGTACCGGCAATATTGTTGTTAAAGCCACCTCGCCATGGTCAAGCACCGCCGCGACGTTAACGGAAGGGGTCAATTTTAACTATGGCTCATTGAGTATCGAAGAGCCTGAAGAACTGTATTACTCGCGGGCGTTCCTTCAGTACGACAAACGCAAATTGACGCAAAATAGCGATGATGTGAATTTTGCCCGCTCAAGCCTTGCGTATAACACGGCCCTTGAGGGCAGTTTGTACTATGACGAAGAAAAAGTTAAAAAGCTCGGCAAATCAATCATTCTATCCAATAAATCAAACAATATTGAAGTGGCTGATCTAACGGTCGTCCGGTTTGCTCAGCGGTTCAGTAATCGCCCGCAACGATTGACGTTCGAAGTGGAAGAGGCGGATTTAAATTTTGAGCTGGCGGATGTGATAGAAATTCTGTCCACTGATAATCAGGATGTTGACGGCAGCCCACGCCACGGCGTCCGGGCGCAAGTGGTGCAGATCGCGCCAATTAGTCGCGGCATAGGCCGCCGGTATAAGGTATCAACGGTAACCTATAATCCCTACGCAGGCAGCACGGCCGGTGAGGATATCGTTATCAATAATACCTATGACGTGAATCTCTATACCGCTGCAGGTGGTCCGGTAACCTCCGGCACGTTTACATTTATCATTGGCCAGAATGTTGGTCAGAACGAACTCTCACAAGCGCTCAATTCCGGCTCTATCCCGTCCGGCTCAACCGTTAATATTGTCCTCATTAACGGTGCGGTATTGATGGGTAAGGGCGGGAACGGTAAAACCTCCGAGTCGGGCGCCTCGCTCGATGGTTTCTCAGGGGGGGATACCGTCACCATTCAATCGGGTCTCACAGTCAATATTTATCTCAACGGTACTACCCCGGATTTTGGTAACGGTACGTATGTGGCGGATGGATATTTATATGCCGCTGGCGGTGGTGGCGCGGCGGCATACACCACTGATAACGGCGTGCAAGCATTTGCCTCAGGCGGCGGTGGACGAGGTAACACGCCTGGCGTCCGGGGGGTAAAGACCGATACTTATCCAACGCTCGGATCAATGACGTTGCCCGCGGACGGTACCACGTCAGCCCCTGGCGGCGGTGGTTACGCAGAGCTTAACGGCGTGGTTGCTCAGGGCGCGGCGGGTGGTGACATAGGTCAGCCCGGCGGCAGCTCCTTTAATGGTAGCGGTGGCGCCAGCGGTCGAGGGCTGATATCAAATGGCTCAACGGTGAATATTTACACTGACGGGGAGACCTCCCGGTTTGTTAATGGTTCTGGCGATACTCCAGCCTCTTTATCGTAATCATTTAGTAAGGAATTATTATGGCGGCACCTATTGCCAGCGCGGGCAGTAATCAAACGGTTGATCCCGGCGAACTTGTGACGCTCGACGCATCCGGCTCAAGCGATCCGGACGGCCACACGCTCAGTTATGTGTGGCAGCAATTAAGCGGCACCACCGTAACGCTATCCAGTCCCGGCGCAGTAAACCCGACCTTTACCGCGCCCGCAACCCCGCAGGATTTGTTGTTTCGCGTGGTGGTGGATGATAGCAATGGTGATGGCCCGACGATTTCAAGCCCGGTCACCATCACGGTGGCTGGTGCCGTAACGGCCCCCACCGCCGATGCAGGCAGTAATATTAATGATGCCAGCGTGGGCGTATTGGTGACGCTCGACGGTAGCGGCTCTACCGATCCGGATGATTTACCGCTCACCTACGCATGGACGGTGGCGGAAGTGCCGGCCGGATCAGGTATTACCGCGCTCACCAACACGACTACCGCAAATCCGAGTTTCACCCCGGATGTGGCGGGTATTTACCGGTTCACCTTAACTGTAAATAACGGTACTGAGTCATCTGCCCCCGATAACGTGTTTGTGACGGCCATTGATCCGGCCACCATTCCGGTGGCCGATGCCGGTGAAAACCAAAACGATGCCGTTTATGGTGAGGTTATCACCCTGGACGGCTCAGGCTCCACCGATGATGTGGGGGTGACGAGTTACCTGTGGTCTCAACTGGGCGGCCCGACAGTGACGCTATCCAGCACGACCTCTGCGCAGCCGACCTTTACCGCGCCGACTGGCACAAATGATGAAATACTGGTATTGCAGTTTTCCCTGATTGTTGAGGATGCCGACGGCAACCGCAGTGAGCCGGCCGCCGTGGCTGTATTGGTGAATCCGCACAATACCGCACCCGTGGCGGTAACCTCGGGTAATTTTACAGTTAACTGGGGTGAGACGGTGATGCTGGATGCCAGCGGATCCAGTGATGCCGATGGCGACGATTTAACCTATGTGTGGGTACAACTGGCAGGCCCGACAGTCACGTTATCGGATGTTGAAGCGGCGCAGCCTACCTTTACCGCCCCGAACGAAAACACACAATTGGATTTTGGCTTAATTGTTCGCGATACGGCAGGCGCTACCAGCTCCCCGGCGCTGTCCATTATCACTGTCGAGGAAGTAAACGGGATCCCGGTGGCGGACGCGGGTACCGCACAAATCGCCGATGCCGATGATATTGTGACGCTGGACGGTAGCGGCTCAACGGATGCCGATGGGGATGATTTAACCTATGCCTGGTCGCAACTATCCGGCACGCCGGTGGAATTAAGCAGTTACAGCGCCGCGCAGCCGACCTTTACCGCCCCGGCGTTAGCCGTGGCTGATACGTTGGTGTTTCAGTTGGTGGTTAATGATGGCCGCGATTCCAGCGCCCCTGCCACGGTGAATATTGATGTTAATGCGACCGGGTATGATTCGCAGCCACCGCGCATAACCCTTTATGGCCCGACCGTTTATGAAATCGGACAGGGCGGCACTTATACTGAGGCGGGCGCCACCGCCTATGATAGTTATGATGGTGTGGTGGCGGTGACTATTTCCGGCACGGTGGATACCGCTACCCTGGGTACTTACATTGTGACCTACAGCTCCACCGATGCCGCGGGCAATCTTGCCAGCGTGCAGCGCACCGTTAAAGTGGTCGATCCTACTACCTTTAAAGATCATTCCGTGGGTGATTTTCACAGTGCCGGGCCAACCGCCCCAGGCCAACCGGTTGAAGATGATCCATTACTGGCAGAAAGCTTTGTTGACGGTGAGTTAGTCCGGATTGGCTGGGCGGATATTAACCCGGCGCCGGGTGTGTTTGTTTTTTCAGACATTCAGCGCCGCATTGATTTGGCCGCTGAGAATGGCAAAACCATTAGCCTGGGGATCGTCGATGGTGATGAGGCCCCCCAGTGGTTAAAAGACGCATCAGAAACGTTTACGTTTATCTTTCGTGAGGGCTCGCCCGATCAGCAAACGTTTATCGCGTGCCTGCCCTGGGATGCCAATTACTTAAGATTCAAAGCGGAATTGGTTACGGCATTGGGTAATGCCTTCGACAGCAATCCGACACTCACCACGATATATTTTAGTTATGCCGCCATGACGAACGGGTTAGAGTTTCACTGGCGGGTGGATGAGGCAGCGTACACCGCCGCCGGTTACACGCAGGAAAAACTGTTAGCATCGGCTAAAACCGTACTGGATAACTACATTGGGAGCTTCCCGAAAACACCCATTGCCATTGAGGGTCATACGGTGTTTGAGTCTGAGTATGTGTTTGAATCGCTCTATGATTACGGCTACTCACTGATAGGCGGACGGCTGGGGATCGGCCTGTGGTGGCTCGCCTCGCGCATTGTGCTGAATACCTCAGGCAATGATTACGACACAGTGATCTGGCCAATCGCCGTGCGCTGCCAACAACAGGGCGGTTTTATTATCGGTCAGACCGTGGGTAACTTTACCGAGCGGCCGGATCGGTTCGACTCGGGAGAGGGCTGGACGTCCGAGGAAGCGTTTACCAATGAGCGGTTATTTTTCAACGGCGGTAACGCTGATGATATCACCATTGATTGCTGGGAGCTCTGGACCAAGGATTTACAAAACCCCTCAATCGTAGCGCTCATTGATAGCGTTGTGCCACCTGATCCGGTTGCTAAGGCCGGTCTGGATGCCACCGCCGAACCGGGCGAGCAGATCACGCTGGATGGCACCGCCAGTGAGAGCCCGTTGAACCTGCCGCTCACCTACACCTGGCAACAACTATCCGGCGCCTCAATTGCCAATACGTTAAGCGGGGCAGATACCGCCACGCCATCCTTTACCGCGCCATACTCACCAACGGGAACCGTGATCGTTATGGAGCTGGTGGTTTCGGATGGCAATAACACCGGCCGTGATACCGTATCGATTACCGTGCCAGCGGTTGATACCGATGAACATGAGGCGCTGTTTGCCAAAGTTGGTTTTTCGCAGCAGGCCTATCACATTGGCGCCTATCAGGGCGCGGGCAATACTATCGCCCTGAAATTCCGGCCGGATAACGCGTACCCGGGCGTGCTGGTGGATGGCGATGGATACATTGATTTTGAGGCCAACAGCATCACCAAGGCTGAATTTCACGCCGGTGGCGAAGTGATTTCATCTGATGATTCCGGTGATGCGGTGGTGATCAGCGGCGCACAAATCGAAATCAAACCCGGCCAGCTATCGCTGCAGCCTGGACTCTATACCGATGCTGCAGTGGCGGTGTATTTCGCTGGCGCGACCTCGGGAATATTTTTAGCCGGTCCGGCCTCCCCCGTGGGTATGTTGCTCACCTTCAGGAGTGCAACCGGCGCATGAAAAACTTTAACGAAAAGCTTTATAAGGACCTACAACCATGATCCGCAAATTAGTGCCTTCCCTGGTTGAACGTAAAATCCGCTCGCTCATCGGCGTCTCTACCGGTTCAGGGGGCGGCGGTACGCCGAGCAATTGGATCATGGCAACTGGCAACTGGAATGATGCTGGCGTGTGGAATGACAGCGCGAACTGGGTAGATTAACGGGGTAAATTATGACAATTAGCAACATTAACAACAGCGAAAGCGGCGCATCCGTTCGCAGTAAAATCAATCACGCCATTGGCGCTGTGAACGGCATGATGGCCGGGGCGTACAATCCGCTGGATAATCATTCATCACGGGATGAAGACCCCAGCATTGCTACGGTAACGTTTGGCAGTAAAAATGCGGCTCTCACGCGGGAAGTTAGTATTTTTGATAATCTGGATAAATTCCACTTAAACGGATATATAAATCTATTTCAGTACTCTATTGGAGTAAGATTAGGTCAGGTGACAGTTAAGAGCACGGGGAATGTTGGTTCTAATAATGACCAGATTTGCGCCTGTTACTCATTTGTTTGCCCGGCAGACCGGGTAGGAATTGAGATTCTTACGAGTAGAATTTTTAACGTAAAGGTTGATGGTGTATTTATAGACAAATCAGCGTATTCGTCGTCAGGTGGAGGTTTCACCTGGATGGATTTGCTATTCCCCTCGGAAAAACCATCAGGGCGCCTTATTCAAATTTACACGTCTGTAGAATCGTCACCAATTGCGACGGTAGCAACAGCGCCAATTTATGATGTAACAAAGCCGTTATTAAGTGACAAGAGGGTTGCATTCGTTGGGGATAGTTTTTCTGCGGGTACTGGTTCAGGAACGTATGCGGGATTATCTTGGGTTCCCATCGTTGCTGACGCGTTTGGGTGGCATAATTTTTTACCCAATGCTGAGGGCGGAACCGGTTTTATTAACGATTTAGGTGACACTAAATACACGTTTGCGGAACGTATACCCGACCTAGTGACGTTTGGAGCTGAAAAAGTCATTGTGTCCGGCTCCATCAATGATAACGGTAACAGCGATGCGGCTATTGAGGCGGCGGTCACTGATTATCTCACGCAGTTGCATGCTGCCCTGCCCGGTGTCGATGTTGTTGTATTGGGTGTGCCGGGTAGATATACCGCGTCAACCGAGGCTAACGAACTGGCTGTTAAGGCTGGCGTTGAGTCCTATAATGCGGCAAATGGCACCAACATTATTTTTGTGCCACTGCAAACCCAGCAATCAGGTGGTTTAGTGTACGGCACGGGTGATGTTGGCAGCCCTACCGGTGACGGTAATGCCGATGTATTAATGTCATCGGATGGCGATCACTATGCCTATGACGGGTATGTGTATAGCACCAACCATGTTATCCCTGAAATGGTTCGCCAGGGCGTGACATACTAGCCCTGTCAGCCCCTAAACATTTTTCGTGAAAACCCCTGTTCATGCGGTGTATACTGTATGAGCAGGGAATTTAACGACCTGTCTGCATTTTTAACCAATCAAGGAATATGCAGACATGAGCAAATCAGACCGTCTTACCCGCCCTGAAATCAAACGCGTATTAAATACGTGTCTCGTTTTACAATCCAGTCAGTGCCGTAGAGTTGCCATTGTGTTAAGTCACGCCGGTATGCGCGTTACTGAAATCGGATTACTCCAAACCAAGAGCGTTATTACCCAGTCCGGACAAATCCGCAGTGAAATAGCGTTACCTGCCAAAATCTGTAAAAACCTCAAACACCGCAGCGCCTGGTTATCCAATCCAAAAACCCGTGACATACTACAAGAGTGGATCGACTACCGTTTAAAAATGAAGTGGGGAACGGGCAGCCCTGGTGAATATATGGGCCTTAATCCGGAAAGCCGTTTTCTGTATTCAAATCGCGGTCGGCCGTATTCACTACAGCCAAAGTATGCAAAGTTAAAGTCTGGTGAGATACGGGAATATCAATCCTGTGATGCTTTGCAGGCAATGATTACCGATACCTATAAGAAGTGCGGGCTATTCAACGCCAGTAGTCACGCTGGCCGTAAAAGCCTTGCTACGAACGCAGCGTTAAAAGGTGTTGATATTGAAGATATAGCGCAGATACTGGGGCATGATTCGCCACAAACCACGCTCGAGTATATTGTTATTGATGAAAAGCGGATCCGGGAAATGTATGCGGCTATTGATATTTAGCCGCCGCCCGCGCCATGAGATTTTTTACTTAATTGCTTAAGCGTAGCTCTTTTGTTTTTGTCATGCATCATATCAATCTTGATGTTATTAAGCTGTTGTTGCAATTCATTCACTCGGAACAAGCAAAGGCAATAACCAGCAATCACCCCAAGAACTAAGGTCGATAAAAAATCAATCATTCTTACTCCAAAGTTTCACGAAAAGCAGTTTAGCCGATCAACTTATTGCTGAAGCCGGCCAGATCGTCTTTAGCTGCGCGCGTCATTGCATCCCGGTCATGCGAGTTAAGCAGTAGGGCTTTGTCATTTGGGCCTAATAGCCACGTTTTACCATCATTAACCCGTTTCAACCTTACCTTAACACCTAATCTGGCAAAGTGGATGTACTGCCTCACCTGCTCATCTGTAGGAACAGGCTGCAACGTAAGCGCCGCAAATGCTAAAAGCGTTGATTTAACCACGTTAAAGGCTGTTTGGTATTTATCCAATTTTACCGCTCCAAAGTTTCACGAAAAGTCATTCTAAATTTATTTGACTGCTGCCTGGTATGGTGCATTTTGTGTCAATCTCCTGTTCCACGCTTTAAGTTTGGCCAAACCTAATTGCGTTTCCACCTCAGACACCAATTGCCAAGTTCTTACTTGCTTCATTCCGGACTTCCACAAGCAGGCACCACGAACTTTCGATAATACGCTATGTCGAAACATAGAATCCCAAGCAGCAGTCAAATATATTTTCACGAAAAGCATTTTAGCTTGATTGCTCGATTAATATCTCAGTGTCAAAAGGTATTTTTTGAGTCATCGTCATCATGTGACCAAAAACATTCATAAGCTCATGCATTTGCCAGCGCGTGAAGCCGTTTTCATCTTCCTGTCTAGTGAAGTCTATATTCACCCCGGGCCATGCCTTGTTAAATTCATCACTCTGGCGCTTCAATTCTTGCCTTCCAGCATCTGTTAGTTTAACTCTAACGTTATTGTTCACATTGAATTTAGTAAGTTGCATTATTGCGCACCCCCAATCTTTCACGAAAAGTAGTTTAGTCCTGCTTCTTCACGAGTTCGGCCATTTTATCCACGGCCTCACCCTCATTACGCAATTTATACCGCTTCTTAATGTCTTTCAGCGTGTCTTTAGTTTCCGGCAACACGTAAGCGTCCAGCCGCTTTTTTGTTTCCAGTTGCGACTTGTGGTGCTCCATTCTCTTTTTAGCAACGCTGCGCTTACGTTCTTCTTTTGATTGTGCCACGTCAATAATCTGATTCATTGAAAAGCCCGGATAATAATTAAAAGTTACACGGTAAACAAACTTTTGTCACTCATATTGTTTACACGGTAAACAGATTATACTATTATTTGTTTACACGGTAAACGGTATTTTGAAAGGGTGAATGTTATGGCTACTTATCGAGTCGAAGAATTTGGTGATGAGGTTCAGGATTTTAAAACTCAGTCTGCAGCTGATGACTGCATCGCAAAGTTTGAGAGTGAGGATAAGGCAAACGGGGTGTTTGAACCTGGTCGCTACAAGGTTAGAAAGCTTGAATCACAACCTGTTGCCCGTTCCACGCTTGATGTATACGACCCTCATGGTGAGTGGGGTTATAGTTTTCAACCTTAACTAAAAGATCCTGGTTATGGATATTGAAAAAATATTTGCAGAACGATTTAAAACCGGAGTTACCCGGCGCTCAGATGAATTTAAAGCTGGGTACATGGCCAGCCTGAAATTTGAGTCTAATGGCGAAAGGATTATCAATCCATACCGGATTGGTACGGCGCAGGCTGATGCCTTTTGGGCCGGTGCGTTTGAACGCCGGTTTGTCAAAAAATTAAATTAACGAAAAGATGGTGTGTATATGAACGGCAGAATACTTAAGAAGCTTTCAAAGAAAGCTGAGCCTTTAGTAATTGCACTTGGGTTAACAAAGTACGGTCAGCGGGTTGTGGTAAATCAATATGATGAGCCGGTCGAATCAAACTTTGTTGACTATGACGACTGCAAAAAAGGCACTGTTGGCTATGGTGGCATGAGTGGGTATTACGAGCGGGAGTGGGATGATCTTGATTGCTACTCAATGCTTTATTCGCACGTTCTGGATCATTTCTTTGATTGGCGGAAGTGCGATGGCGAAACTTTTCCTGATATTGAATGGCCTGATCATATAAAGCGTTCGCCGGCAAATATTTTCAAAGTGGCGAGGTTCATCATTGCATATGAACAAAGCGGCAAAAAAATCGATAGGCTCTATGGTTTAGGCCCGGCCGAAGTGTTACCGGTTCTAAATTAATTTAACGAAAAGGTGAAATATGGAACAAGTAATACTAATTGGGCAAAAGGGGGAGTTTAAAGCACCCGGAAAGCGCCTTGATTATTGCACTCACTTCGCTGTCACCATGGCGCGATTTGGTTATTTTGATGTCACTCACGCGCCAAGCGGTAAAGGCATCATCAGGAACTTTGAAAGAGCAATAAATGCTTTTGAAGCAATGATCCTTTTGCAAGAGGCAGCGGACGAATTAGGCATACCGACAGATGCTGATGAAAAGTCGTTCCTACAGGCAATTAATAAACCTGTAAAAGTCAAAGCGCTCGGAGATTTAAAATTCATAGAGTACTGCCAGATAAAGGACAACGTTATAACCGGTGATGAATTTCCATGGGAAAGCGATGAAACTTGCCCTCATTACCGGGTTGCTGAACTGTGCGAAAAGCACGACATAGAGTTTAACGTATAGGTGGAGCGAAACGAATGTTATACGCAGGAATTACCAAGGTTAAACAAGATTTTGAAATATGGATACTTAGTTCCATTCCTGATTTTGATGAGTCTCTGCTTTTGAACTTCGACAAAAAAGACGGCTACACAGAGTCAGAAACGGTTAACGCTATGTGGGTTGGATTTTGTGCAGCCTATAAAATTTACCGTTAGTAGAATTAATTTAACGAATAGGTGGGAAACAATGAAAAAACTATGTATTTATCACGGTAATTGCGCTGATGGTTTCGGCGCGGCATGGGCAGTTCGTCATGCGCTGGGTGATGATGTTGAATTTTACCCTGGACACTATGGCCATGAAGCGCCAGACGTTACCGGCCGGGATGTGATTCTGGTCGATTTTAGTTACAAGCTCGATGTTTTACAGGATTTGTCTTTTAAGGCAAACAGCATTCTGATCCTTGATCACCACAAATCAGCACAGGAAGATTTGAAAGGGCTTGAGCCGGTTAAAGAAAAGCTGGGTTATAAAGGCTTCTTTGATGAGCTCGGCACCTGGTGTGCTTCGCAAAATAAACCGCTAATTGGTGCTTTGTTTGATATGGACCGTTCCGGGGCAATGATCGCCTGGGATTTCTTTCACGATGAGCCCGCACCGAAGCTTATTCAACACATTCAGGATCGCGATTTATGGCGTTTTGAATTGCCGGGTACTAAAGAAATCCAAGCTTGTGTTTTTAGTTACCCTTACGATTTTGAATTGTGGGACCAACTAATGACACGCGAAACATGGGCGCTTGAGGAAGAGGGTAGCGCCATTCTACGTAAGCACATGAAAGACGTTAACGAACTAATTAAGGTCGCTGCACATAGAACTACAATCGCTGGTTACGATGTGCCGGTAATGAATGCGCCATATTTCTACAGTAGCGAAGCCGGTAATATCATGAGTGAGGGTGAACCATTTGCCGCTTGCTATTACGAAACTGCCAAAGGCCGGGTTTACAGTTTGCGTTCTAAGGAAACCGGGGTTGATGTTTCTGTCATTGCTTCACTCTTTGGTGGCGGCGGCCACAAAAATGCAGCGGGCTTTAGAATTGATTTTGACAAGTTAAATACGCTGCAGGATGCCGCGTAAAACTTTCACGAAAAGGGTGAACAGGCTTAAAAATCGCGTGGTCAAACCCTTTACTAACTTATTGATTTGCAATATATGCAAGGTGTGCAAAAATAGAGTAAAAAGCAATGTTTAAAAATACAGTTGTTTTATGCTTTAGGCCTTGCCAGATAAGGGTTTTTGCTTTTTTGGGTAGTAATCTTGAGGGGGTGGTGGCTTCGGCCGTGCGGGTTCAAGTCCCGCTTTCCGCACCAAACAAAAAGCCACCCATCAGGGTGGTTTTTTTATGCCTGAAACATTGTCAGAGGAAAGTAAAACTGTTGAATATTTATCTTATGTCCCTGCTGGCTGTGTTGCTGCCACCGCTGGCGGTTTTCCTGAACGCTGGGATAAGCCGACGGTTCTGGATGAATTTGCTACTTACCATGCTCGGCTTTGTACCAGGTGCGGTGCATGCACTCTATATCGTAATCGCTGTTTTTCGAAGACGTTAAATCCCTGCAATTAAGCTGAGTCACTGTGGGCCCGCCACACGAATCGCGTAAGTGTAATCAACAGGCAGATAAGAATAAGTAGCAGAAGCAGGCCTGCTATAATCAGACCATAGCTGTTCTTCTGCAGTGGTGAGAGCAGCAAAAACAGCTGCGTCACCACTGGTACGCCAAGCATCAGATACAACGCTAGCTTGAGCATTTTCATCATTTGCGTCCGGTTAGACCAGTTCGCTCATTTCGTCACGATAAGCTTCTCCAAGGGCTTTTTTCTGCTTCTCGTTAAGAATGCGTCCGGCAATCTGGAAAAATGCCTGCTCTTCGTCATCCAGGTGATGCTCAACCTGCTCTTTAAGTTGTTTAAGAAAACGTAACCAGGCGGGTGAGCTAAACTCAGTGTCGTCGAGCTTTTCCATTAGCTCATCAATCTCGTGGTGCTCAGCAATGCCATGACGCGACAACTCTACCGCTTTGTCATCATCCATCAAGGGTATGTAAAAGTGACGTTCTTCGGCGGTCGCATGGCGCTCCAGTTCATCTTTCAACTCATCAAAATATTCCCGACGGGCGGCAGTATCGCCATGTGTTTCGACTAAGATCTTAAGTAATAAGCGTTGTTTTTCATGATCCTGACGCAATGCTTCAAAAATGTTCATAAGATGCTCCTGACTATTTATTCGGGTAGTAACCATGGCGTGTTATGTGTGACACAGTGTGATATATAACAGGTTACTCAGTAATTCACAGACTCAAGTTTGCAATACCTGTGCCTTGAGTTATCCGTATGATTTTTAATGATTAAATATATTTAAATGGAGTCGCAGGGGAAGCCGAGGGTAATATTTACCCTCGGTAATGTAATCGGGAAACGCTATTCATTCACCTCATAGCTTTCATCAAAGCGTTTTCTGTCGGCGAGAATTTTCAGATTCTTTGCCTGACAGTTAACGGTAATTTCACTGGCGGAGTAGGTTTCGCCATCAATCACGTAAGTTTGTTCTTCCGGCAATTTTATACTGACCTGCTTAGCCCGTTTGTGATGAATAATTTGTGATGATTTCTTTGATTGCTCGTTGCCAAACACCAGCTCCGCCACCGTAAATAACGGCATGTCATCTTCGGTAGGGGTGAGCCAGGTGATATCCAGTTCTCCATCTGTCATATCAGGCAGGTCACCTCCCTGAGCGAGTGCGGTGCTCAGCGGTGCCGCATTGGCGATAACAAATGAAGGGGTATCGAGCTCAAAGTTTTCATCATCAACGGTCACCTGAAGCTTTTGCGGGCTGCTGGTGTTCATTGCTTTCCATAAACCCTCGAGATAAGCCATCTGACCACCGTTGTTTTTTTCTTCACGGTCGGCATGTTCAATCATCTGAGACTCAAAGCCGATGGCAGACACCAAGAGCATTAGTTTGCCATTACATTCCGCCGTGTCCACCGGCGTATAATGTTGTTCACAAATGACTTCGCAGGCGCGGGTGATGGGGGCAAGTTTACTGCGCAGGCCGTAGACAATCTGGCTTAATGCATTCGCGGTGCCCAGTGGAATAATGCCCAGTACCTTTTGGTGTTCACGGGTTATTGTAGCGACTTCTGTTACCGTGCCGTCACCTCCGCAGGCAATCAGTATCTCATTTCCGGCTGTAATGGCCCGGCGTGCCTGCCAGGTGGCATCGTGCTCTGGTGTAGTTTCGTAAATGGTGACCCTGAACTGGCTGTTTAAATAAGAAAGGATTTCTTCCTTATACGTTTTCCATTTACCGCCGCCTGCTACCGGATTGGCGATGAGTGCCAGTTGAGTATTTAATTTTAAACGGCCCCGTTGTTTTACCTCTGAGAGACTCTTTAGCTGGTGTTTATTGAGTCTGGCCGTCGCTCGCACTGATTGAATTTTATTCATCACATCCACTACCGACAGCGTATCGTTACGGGCCAGCAGGTAGGCAGCCATAACCAGCACTGAGCGTCCGCGCCCCAAGGCGCAATGAACCAGTATTTTGCGGTCATCGCGAATGTGTTGATCAATCCAGTTCAGCGCCAGGTGAAGCTGTTCATTGGTAGGACTGGCATGATCGAGTACCGGAATATTCAGATAATCCACATCATAGCGGTAACTGGTCCAGTCGAGGCCGTCGAATTCTGCGGTAACATCAAGAATACAATCGATGCCCTGGTTGCTGAGTTTTTCGATATCGTTACCGACTAGTCTTGTACCCAGATACAGTTGCTCATCAATTTTTTGAATATTCGGTACCTTATCGGTTTTGCGTTCATAAAAGTTGTAGATACGCGCACCCAGCAGAAAAGGAATAAACAGCCATCGAACGTAAAGGGGAATTCTTCCGTCTTCTCGTTTTCTGAATAATTCGGGGTAATTAGTAAGATATGCCAAACACACGACAAACAACGATGCCGCAGTCCACAGAATTGCCACCTTTATCCACCAGTAGGGCACACAGGCCGCAATGACACAGAGTAAAATGCCAGCCAACAAATAATACTTAACCATCTTCATTGGTTATTCTCTCCCTCAGTGAACCCACACTCGTTAGCGCCGTATCAGTTACAGCAAGTAGTTAAACGGTAATTTTGCCAGCGCATTTAATACAAGGGTTAATACAAATATTGTGCCGTGCGGTTAATTTTAGTGGGGTGAAGGATTGTTTAAGTTAATCAATTTTATCGGGTTCCAGGCCAGTTGGTGGCTGCTTATTTTGTACCAGAATCAATACTGGTGGGTGGTTGTAGCACTAATTATTGCCCACATTTTGTTTGTCGGAGAGTCACTCACCGAGTTTGCCGTAGTGCTGGTTACAGCGCTTGCAGGCATTATTACCGACAGCCTGCTGGCACTGTTTGGCGTGTACATTTTTTCCGGTTCCGGGCAATTCTTACCGATCCCTTTCTGGCTTATTTTATTGTGGTTCGCTTTTGCCTCTACGCTCAGGCACAGTCTGGCATACCTCAGCAAACACTACCGGTTAGCTGCCGGCCTCGGTGCGGTAGGCGGTACGCTAAGCTATGTGGCGGGTATGAAGCTGCAGGCAGTCACTTTTGGTTTAGCGTTTTATCCCACGGTATTATTACTTGCCTGCATCTGGGCATGCCTTATGCCTGTGATCTTTTTGCTATGCCAACGCGTTGAAGCCGTAGCACAACGTGTCAATGGCAGTGACACATTCCAAACCACAAAGGAGAAGTTATGACACCCTTGTCGATGGTAACGGGAGGCAACCGTGGGATCGGTTTTGCAATTGCAGCAGGATTGCTGAAACTGGGCCACAAGGTTTTACTGGTTGCCCGGGACGAAGAGGAAGCTGAACAGGCCTGTGCAGACCTTAACGGCGATGTGCATCCAATAGTGATGGACGTTACGGCACAGTCGGCAATGGAAGACGCTCTGACCCGAGCAGTGGCGGTGTTTGGTGATATCGATATCTTGATCAACAACGCCGGTGTGATGCACAGTGACGAACTGGCTGAGCTAACTGCAGGAGATTTGCAGGCGGCGTTTGATGTGCATGTTAAAGGCCCTGCCATACTGACTAAAGCCGTGTTGCCTGCCATGTTGGAAAACAATTTTGGTCGTATCATTAATGTTTCAAGCGGATATGGCAGCTTTGCAGAGAAACTCGCCGGACCGCCAGCTTACGCGGTAACGAAAGCGGCCCTTAATGCGCTGACAGTAAAAACCGCGGCGTCAGTGCCGGCAGGCAAAAACGTGAAGGTAAATGCTATGTGCCCGGGTTGGGTTCACACCCGTATGGGTGGCTCAAGTGCGCCGTTAACGCCGGAAGAGGGCGCGGATACAGCTATCTGGCTGGCCAGTCTGGATGAAGATAGTCCAAACGGCATGTTCTTCCGCAAACGTAAACCTATTAACTGGTAGCAGGTGAACCGACTGGTGTGAATATTTTTCACACCAGTCGGTAGTTTTCGGTGAAAGTTTCCAGATAGGTTTCCTGTTTACTTATGCTATAAAAAATATCTTATTGAAAGTTAAAGACTAATTTCATTTTTTCTGAACTGGCGTCGAGCTTGCAGGATACACTGCATAACTGCTGCGAAGCAACAGACGATAAGCCATCAGCCGGTTTGGGAAGGAGAATATTCAGTGAGTGAGTCTTTAGCGATATCTGCGAGTGCTGGTAACCAGGAAAAGGTGGTTATAACTCAGGATCATTATCAACCTGCAGTCGTCTCTGTTGGAGTAGTGCTGTATGAATGGAATGAGGCTGTTCGTCAACGTGTGCAGCGCCTTGGCGGTCAGTTTGGCAACAGTGGCATCAAATTACAGCTACTTACTCATTCAGATTTGGTCAGACAGGATGACAAGACCAGGCACCTTCAGGGGGTTATTTTTCAGTTGCCGCCAAACGGCAACAGCCCGCTGGCCAGACGCTTTGAGTTAATATTCCGCCAGTGCCAACAGGCCTTGCTGGCCGATTGCGATGTTGCTGCAGCGTTTACCGTAGCCCAGGACGATGACATCTCGAATATTGAACTGGCGATGCAGGTAAGTTTTGCTTCCCACGGCGCAGAATGTCAGTGGCTGGGGCTTGATTACGCTGCAGTTGACTCCGTATCGTTTCAGTCCTGGTGTGAAGGCATAGTGATGTCGGTACGCCAGTCCGCCCATAAAAGCGCCACGCTCGCAGCTTAGATGAAAATGAACTCTAATATTTAGACCCGTAATAAAAATGTCACGAATTGAGCAAAGATGGTTATTCAATTCATTCCAGTATGTTTTTAATGTTAACCCCGTATAACTATCAAGGTTTAAATATAAATGTATATAAAACAATGGTATATCGATTATTTCTGGAAAGTTGATATGCCATGCAGTAGCACGGGCGAAAGACCTTTATACGGTTTGTAGATGGCTGTTTTAATGGATTTTACGCTTTTCTCTCCCAGTTTTCGCCCTTGTAATAAATGTTTATGTGCGTATAATTAGACCTCTAAT